>Ga0315277_10000111_pt1 | contig 136705 bp, 109 predicted proteins | sample YL17G05_15_MG_FD_203695 | JGI IMG/M metagenome (GOLD analysis project Ga0315277, IMG submission 203695) | Sediment microbial communities from Yellowstone Lake, YNP, Wyoming, USA - YL17G05_15 | ecosystem: Environmental > Aquatic > Freshwater > Lake > Sediment | place: USA: Wyoming | collected...
TCCACGCCCAGCTCTGCCTGCTCATAATGCTGTTCACAGCCCAAGCCGCCATAAACACACGTAAACCAGGCAAAACCAGAAGCATCAGATACTTCGCCAACTAATTTCGGAACACGCATGCGCGCTAACTCAGGCAGATGCAGAAGTTTGAAAAAAGAGAAAGTGTGGGTTTTTAGGTTGTGAAGTCTTTTGTTTCTGCTTTGGAAGCGTTTTCCTTGATTGATGCTATTCCTTTTTGGCATCCCTCTTTTGATTCGTAACCTTGGCTTTCCGCTATGATCTCCCCATTTTGAGCTTTAAGTCTGAACCTGAATTTTCCTGTAGCATCTTTGAATATTTCAAAACGTTCTCCTGCCAATTTCGCACCTCTTTCATTCTTGGTTTCGGTTTGTAGAAACTTCTATTTATGAATTTCCATTCGTCAATGTTTAGGCAATCCACTTTAGCGCGCCCATGCTTGTTACGAAATTCGCGCAAAACGGTTTTTATTCTTTCTTTTTCTTGAGCGCGCTAGAGATGCCCAACTATTCTTTCCAAACTAGTTTCAGACAAATCTTTTATATTCATCACGCTCATCTAAAAGAGCAAAGGTGATAACATGGGAAGCTTATGGCTGGGAGCTTTCGTCGGCTTTCTCGTAACACTGATTCTAGGCTGGATATTTCCGGGACTTGGACACCTTATAGGCGGGTTCATCGGTGGGTTCGTGGCAGGGCTCATAGCTCGAGAGATAGGAAAAGGAGCGTTGGCCGGTTTCCTTGCAGGAATATTCGGCGGAATCATTATTGCAATACTCGCAATCATAGGCTTCGTGGCGGTAGGCGCGGCCACAGGCGGAATCCTAGGCGGACTCTTCGGCGGGCTAGCTGGGCTGGCAGTTGGAATCATAGCGATCATACTTGCCATCTTCGGAGCAATCGCATCAACAATCGGCGGACTAATCGGCGGCCTGCTCGCAAGATAGAAAACCCCCATTTTATCTTTTCAGAAGAGTAGCTCACGGCAAAGATAGAAACAACGCGTAACAGGATAATGACTCGCTAAAAACTTCTCGCTTATCATATAATGAACGGCTCTTTCTTATCGTCTTTTGAAAGAGGTTTTGAGGAGTGAGGGCTCAATATGACAAATGAGACAAGAATCTGGGAAGGGAGCCGCGGAAGAATGTCCTCAAGTTGTTCTGTTGTTTAATCGCATTTATAAGGAAGTATGCGAAGTATAGGGCAGTAGCGTTCTGTTGTTGAAGGACGAGAAGAAAACAGCAACGGTACACGTTACAATCAATGATGAAAGGAGTGATGGAAAATGGCTGAAAAATCCGGAATTGTTTTCATCGGAAGCAAACCTGCAATGAGCTATGTTCTAGCGATCATTACAAGCCTATCCGCGAGCAATGCTAAAGAAATAACCTTGAAGGCCAGAGGACAAGCAATCACCACAGCTGTTGACGCAGCTGAAATAACCCGAAGCCGCTTCCTAAAAGACCTAAAAGTAAGCAAAATCTCTATCGGAACAGAAGAAATGCCACCAAGGGAAGGCGAAAACAGAGCACGGATGGTTTCAACAATGGAAATAACGCTCGTAAAAGAGTAGGAAAGCATTGTGAAACACGCGCGCCAAGTAAACACTAAGGCATCGCGTGTTTTGCGTTTCTGAATGCTCTGAAGAATGAGTTAGCGAGCGTTATGTCATTGTGAAGCACATTCAACGTTCCAATTTTCTTTTCTTCTGCAAGTTGAAAGAAGTGTTTCGAAAATAGATGTGCAAGAACTTTTGAAAAGACCTGAAGAGATTGAAAAATGGGAAAACGGGGGGGTCTAAAATTGATTCCTTATGCCTTCTTCCCCACATCGGTTTTGCTTGCGGCTTTTGCCTTTCTTGAGCCGTATTCTGTGTGCCTAAATCATCCTCTTGCTCGGCACTTCTCGGAAGGGCTTCTAACACTTTGGGCAGTCGAAAAGGTAGATTTCTAAAGGAGTTTCTTTCCAGCTTTGGATGGGCGCCCGGCCATTGTCCACTTCTTCTTCTTAGGCGATGAAACAACCGTTAAGCATCTTTCTGCATTTTCCCGTTTGGCTTCCTCCAATAATATGCTGATAACCCTGGTTTCTGATGATAATAAGTGAAACACTCCATTTTTTTCGGATACGCGCCCGTTTTACCTTACTGTGCCTGAGGAATGTACAAACGGAGGCGATAGGCGATTAACGTATGGAGTTTTATTCGTAGAATATGAGGTCTTTTTCCTCCAAGCTTTCGTGAAGCTTATGCACTGCGTCATACACGTCCTGTTCTTTCTTCGCTCCCGTGCAAACAAGGTTCCCGCTTGCGAATATCAGTATGACCACCTTGGGCTCGTCCATTCTGTAGATCAACCCTGGGAACTGCTCCGGCTCGTACATGGTTTTTCCAAGTGTTGTCACAGCGAGTTCCAGGTCTACCCTTCCGCCTAAGCTTACGGAGGCAACGATGTTCTGAATCTTTAACTCCGGCTTGCTGATGATGATTATTCCGCCTTTTTTCAACTCTTTGACAACGTTCATAACCGCCCTGCGCGCTTCCTTTTCCGATTTTGCTCCTGTGCACACCATTTTGCCAGAAGTGAAAATCAGCGTGGCCGTCTTCGGTCTCTTAAGCCTGAATACCAACCCTGGGAACTGTTCTGGGCGATATTCAACCCCTGGATAACTCTTCACAACAGCGTTCAAGTCAACTTTCTGGTTTAAGGTGGCAGAAGCAACTACGTTTTGAATTTTTATTATGGCTTTACTCTTCGGCATTAAACATCACTTCTTACAGTGCGACGGATGCTTAAATATCCTTTATAAAAACCTTATGTTGCCAACGTGTAGAAACTTCCCAACATCGCTTTTTTGTGTGAGCGCGTGCGGACAGCTTTTCTCGATATTTTCAGAGGCTGGCTTGAATTCGGTAAACATTTATCCTCTTCCAATAGCGCGCGCTGACGTGCAAGTGAAATCGGTTAGGCTTCTATTTCTTCTGAATCTGATCAAACCTCTGAGAAATGATGAGTTTGGGTCCAGGACACACAGGTTGGGTTTGTTGTAATAACCATTTTGGGTTTATGGTTTTGTCGAGGCGTGAGGAGGATAGAAGTGGAGCTAAGGAAAAAACTAGTCAAGAAACTGCGGGACGAGTATAGTACCGATGAGCTAGCTCTAGCAGTTGTTCAAGTTGGGTCCAAAGTAAAGGGCTATGACGATAAGCACTCCGATGTTGATCTTGAAGTGGTCGTTACCGAAGAAAAGTATGATGCACTTGCGGTGAATTCTCAGAAAATCATTCATATTGAAAAGTATGACTTGATCTTCACTACGATTGACAAGCTCCGACAAATCAAGGATTCTAATAAGGATGAGGAGCACTGGAACTACCAGAATTCCATCATCTTGTTTGACAGAACTCATACTGTTCAAGAAATCCTGAATGAAATCACTCAATACGCTGAAGCTTCGCGAATAGACAGGTTGACAAGATATTACTGCGCATACTGGGAGAACACTCTAAGCTCATTGAGCTGCATTGAACACGGAAATCACTGGGGAGCGAGAATATACACTGCACTTGCTATTCAAGGATTAATTCGACTGTTATTCAACTTCAATCATCTATGGACTCCAAAACTTCAGTGGGCTTTTTAGGAGATTCACCTACTTCAAGCCAAGCCAAAGAACCTTCAGAAGCAATTGGAGAGCATTCTGAAACAGCCTGAAAGGGGCAAACTGTCTAGACTATGGAATCAAACTGCTGAGCTTTTGCGGAAAGAGAGGCACAGTTGGGTGGATCATCTTGAGGAACTTCTCTAGCGAAGTCTAAGGCATCTCAAAACGGAGTGTTCCTTGTATGGCCCATTAATTCCAAGCGGGTGTGTCTATCGAGAAGGTCTCCGTGTTGTCCAACATGTCTGGCAGTAAACTGGCCTATTTTGGTCAGGCTTGAATGGAACTTCGCATTCATTCCCGCAATCAGTGCAGACTGCATTGTACATATTGCTTTGATGATAGGATTTGAATAGGCGGTATCTTGACAGGCGTGGCCAACCAGTCTTGGCGTATCTCAGCCTGTCTGGATTTTCTTTCAACCAGCGCATCATGTGGAAGAAGCTTTGTGCCCTTTTGTCTTCTCGTTCAACCATGGGTTCATAACCCAAGTTTCTTATCTCGTCGAGGTAAGCTATTTCCGTAAGTCTCTGTGGTTCACCAGTCACTTCAACTCTGTGAACTCGGTCATCACCGTAGGTCCTTCGCAAATCGTCTGCAGCTTTATCAAAGATGTAACTCCTACAAATGTGGATTTCTTCCCCCGGCTTGATTTTCAATCCAACGACTAGTTGGGACACGATCCTTGAAGATTGGAGTAGATACTCTTTTTCGCAGAAACGACTGGACTGAAAAAACTCCACGTCTATGAGATCATACCTAAATTCTTGGGTTTCATCACGAAATGCAGCTATGACCACGCCGAAAAGCAGGTCTCCGCTACCCGCATCATCTACGGTGAGCGTCATTGGGTATTGCCTTCATCTCCCTGACGGATACCTCAAGCTCGTATAAAAACAGTCCACCAAGACTCGCATGATGGAAGATAAGAATCAAACGACAATTTTACGGTGAGAGATCGATAAACCCCTCGAAGCAGCGACTAACACGAGAGAATACAGATTGACGTTTCATAACTGATTTATCGGTCATGGGCAAAGACTACCGAAACGGGCAGAGTCTCTTGAGAAGATCAAGGCTGGAGTCCTACGAAAGCATCCTCGAAGCTCTTGTGAACAGGCCGCTCTCTCTGTCCGAGTTGGCATTGGAAACACACCTCGATCAACCCCGCTTGACTCGGCACATGCAGTCATTGGCCGAAAACGGACTGATCGAAGAAAGACCCGCAGAAAGAGGAAGCTTCTACGCGATCACTGAGAAGGGCTTGACCGTGATCAAAGTTCTCGACTTCCACGGTTACCTTCGAAGAATCAAGGGTGCAATAAGAGCCATAGAAGAGGCAGTGGAGTCCATGCCCGAGATCGTCAGCCCAGACGACGAGGCTCAGAAACCCCCAGGATGAACCGGAAATTTCTCCGCCCGAAGCGCACGCGCCGAGCCCGCCGAGTCTCTGCAGCTTAGGGCTTGCCTGTGCTCGCATGTGTTCTTGGTTTAACACACGATTCAAGCATGGTACCATGATGAACGCCCAGAAAAACCGACCGGTAGATAGGGGTAGATGTATTTTGACTTGTTTTCAGCCCAAAACACAGATAAACTCTCGACCTGCAGCGCAAACGGCCCAAAACCACAGTTCAGCCCCCTAGAATCCGTCGCTTATATGGTGACGCGAAAATCTTATAAGACAACCCCAACAGACCTTGTCCGCGGTGATTATTTGGCAAAAGATGATGAAATGCTGGAGGAATTGCAGCGCATTCGAACGCTTCTCGAACCTAAACCCGCACCTGCCCCTGTTGCGCCTAAAGGTCTCTGGGCCGAGTTCATGGACTTCATTTCGAAGTACAAAGTCATGGGTCTTGCTGTTGCCTTCATCATAGGTGTCTATCTAGGCGCCGTGGTACTGGCCCTTGTTAAAGACTTGATAATGCCGATAATAGGCCTTGCAGTGCCTGGTCTTGGGGACCTTGCGAGCTACATTGTCACGTTCTCTAATCAGAAATTCGGCATAGGAGACTTTCTAGTGGCGGTGATAACATTCATCATCGTGGCGTTCGTGATCTTCATTGTCGTGAAGATCAACAAAAAGTGGGGAATCGAATAACCTAACACCCGGCTTTTTTTCTTTTCGCATTGTGACGCTGTTTTTTGTAAGATAGAACATCCCCTCTGAAGCCGGTTTATCTTCCCTATCTGGCCAGAATGAATGCAGGATCAGAGGAAAGCTTTTATTACGTTTCAATCCTAGTTTGGCAATGTTTTGAAGGATGATGTCTGTGAGCTTACAAAAAGGCGATTTCATAACCGTCGACTACACAGCCAAGGTGAAGGAAACAGGAGAAGTCTTCGACACTACTCTTGAGGAAATCGCCAAGAAGGAACACCTGTACAAAGAGGGCGAAGTCTACGAGCCCAAACTAGTCGTAATTGGCGAAGGCTGGCTTCTCAAAGCCCTGGACGACAGTCTGACAACGATGGAGCTTGCCAAAACAATACCGGTGGAGATACCTCAGGACAAAGCATTCGGAGCAAGAGATCCCGAGAAGGTCAGGCGTGTTCCCCTAAGAAACCTGGTCGAAAAGGGAATAACCCCTGCTCTTGGAGCACGGGTCGACTACGGGGGAAAAATGGCTACAGTCCGCGCTATGGGCGCTGGGCGCGTCCTGCTTGACTTCAACCCTCCCCTGGCAGGGAAGACACTCGTCTACGAAGTGACCGTGAAGGCCAAGCTTGAGAAGGAAGAAGAGAAGCTCCACGCGTTGATCCACAGGAGGACGCCCGCCGTCGAAGAGAACAAGTTTGAATTTAACCTCAAAGCAAAGACAATCACGATAGAGATGCCTGAAGAAGCCTTCTACATTGAAGGAATACAACTGGCAAAAAGAGGAATCGCATTGGACATCCAGAAGTTCTTCCCAGACATTATCGCAACAAAGTTTGTCGAAACGTTCAAGGCCGAACCAAAGAAGGAACAGCCAGAAAAAGCCGAAACCCCGAAGGAAGAAGCGAAGAAACACGCAAAGAAGCGTACTACCAAGACAAAGAAACCAGAACCGAAGACCTAGATCATATCACACCCGTCGTCTTCGCCACTGTCTCGTAACCCTCACTGCTAAGGTTCAGCTTGCGCAATATCGTGTACCTCTCAGGCCTCAGCGTTGCAGCCAGATCCAACGCTTTCACAACTTCATGCTTATCGACCCCGAGTTCATGTGCACTGCCAGGCGCCCCCAGTTTCTCCAAGGTCCTCTTCACCTGCTTCCAATTGGCTCCCTGCAAATAAGCCATCATTATCGTTCCCACGCCGCACCGCTCCCCATGCATGGAACAATTGGGTCTCACTGTTTCAAGGCTATGGCTGAACAGGTGCTCTGAACCACTGCACGGTCGGCTACTGCCCGCGATGCTCATAGAAACGCCGCAACTGATCAAAGCCTCCATGAGCACGTGGATCCCTTCTTCGCCTCTCTCACTGATGAGATCGGCACTTTCGATCACAAGTCTGGCACTCATCAGAGCGAGGCTTGCCGCGTATGCTCCGTAATACTCGTTCTTTTCTTCATGGGCCAACTTCCAATCTTTCACGGCCGTAAGCTTCGCGATCACGTCTGCGCATCCGCTGATTGCAAAACGCCATGGAGCTTGCATTATTATGTTCGTATCTGCTATTATCGCAAGAGGCGCTTGGGCCATGACAGAGTACGGCTTGCCGGATCCCTGGATGGAAGACAACGGGCTTGCTATTCCATCATGCGAAGCTGTCGTTGGAACGCTTATGAATGGAATGTCTTGACGAGCCGAACTGCATTTTGCAACGTCAATCTTGGTTCCGCCCCCTACGCCGAAAACGACCTGCGGCTTCAATGTTCTGATTCTTTCTTCTACGGCCTCGACATCCTTGATCGTGGCTGTCTCAACGAGAAAAGTGTCCACTTCTATCCTTCTATCTATCAACAGTTCTTTGACAGCCCTCCCTGCAATGTCATAGGTCTTTGACCCGGCGATCACAAGAGCGGATTTTGTGAATCCCAACTTCTGAGAGATCTTTGCAGCCTCTTGAATCGTTCCGTTCCCTACGATGACCTCTCTTGGAAGTTGCATGCGATGATGTTTGAGGGACAACTCCACCACTGCTCGACCTCAGATTCCCAGTCCTATAAATTCGCGAACACATGTTTAAGACTTTTCTAGACTCGCAGTTTTCTATCTCAAAATTCGTTTAAAGCTGCTGTATGGAACCGTAATGTTAATAAATCCCATGCCATGATTACATCATGCTACTTCCTTGCGAAGTAATTTCGTCACATTTGATTTTGGGTGAAGACACGATGATAAACGATGACGCAATAGACAAGTTAACGTTGAAGGGAACAACAACCATCGGCGTTGTCTGCAGGGACGGCGTAATACTGGCCTCAGATACCCGCGTGAGCATGGGATACTTCGTGGCCCATAAACATGGGAAAAAAATCTACAAGATCGATGATCATCTTGCCATGACCATTGCTGGGACAGTGGCTGACGCACAGAGAGTCGTGGATATCCTAATTGCCAACGTTCAGCTGTACAAGATAAGCAACGGCAGGCCCATGTCTGTAAGCTCGGCTGCAAGGTTCGTCGCAAATCTGATGTTCTCAAACAGATATGTGCCATTAGAGACGGAAATGCTCATAGGAGGTTTGGACGACTCTGGGCCTCACGTATTTCGTCTAGATCCCTTTGGCACTCTGATCGAGGAAAAATGCGTTTCGACAGGTTCGGGTTCACCAATGGCTTACGGCGTGCTAGATGACAAGTACAAAGAAGACGCTGCCGTGGAAGAATTGCTGCCCGTGGTCGTCAAGGCCGTGGACGCCGCAATGAAACGCAATGCTGCGACAGGAGATAGTTTCAACATATCAATAATCGACAAAAAGGGATATCGTGAATTAACTGAAAAGGAAAAGAAGAAGCTCATAGCAAATCAGGGAAGTTAACTTCGTGGCGCAAACCCTCGAAAGAAACAAGATCGAAGTAAGCCAGTACATTCTTCAGCACGTCCCCAAAGAAGCCGAAGTCACACGAATAGAATACGAAGGTCCCACACTTGCCGTTTACACCAAGCGACCAGAGATACTGGTTGAACAAAGCAGCCTAATCGCAGATATCGTCAACGTCATAAGAAAACGCATAGTAATACGCTCTGATCCGTCCGTTAGACTTCCTGAAAACGACGCTGAGAAGAAAGCACGTGAAATTGTGTCATCCGAGGCTGAAGTGACAGACATAAACTTTGACCCGAGTCTCGGCGAAATAATAATCGAGGCCAAGAAGCCCGGGTTGGTCATCGGGAAAAACGGACTGATCCTGCAGGAAATCATCAAACAGACTAGATGGCGTCCCCAAGTTCTGAGAAGCCCTCCGCTGCGGTCTCAGATAGTCACTCACATGCGCCATTATCTCCATTCAGAAAGCAAAGAGAGAGAAAGAATACTGCGTGCAGTTGGGGAAAGAATCTTTAGGCCGAAGACCTACGAGGTAGGGGACATCAGAATAACCGCTCTTGGAGCGGCTCAGCAGGTAGGCAGATCAGCCTTTCTTGTTCAGACGAGAGAAAGCAGCGTCTTATTGGACTGCGGGACCAATCCTGGTTCATCAAAGCCATTTGAGGCTTTTCCACGTCTTGATACACCAGGGTTTGAACTTGACTCGTTGGATGCTGTGGTGATAAGTCATGCTCATCTTGATCATTGCGGGTTGGTACCCTTCCTTTATAAGTATGGGTTTGATGGTCCAGTTTACTGTTCAGCCCCAACTTCAAACCTTATGACACTGCTTCAGCTCGACTATTTGGACGTGGCGAACAAACAGGGGACAACCCCGTATTACGACCAAAAGGATGTCCGCGAATGCGTGCTCCATACGAATCCTCTGCGGTATGGCGTCGTGACGGACATAGCGCCGGACATTCGCTTGACCCTGCATAATGCTGGGCACATTCTGGGTTCTTCAATGGTTCACTTGCACGTCGGTGAAGGTCTACACAACATCGTCTACACGGGGGACTACAAGTTCTCAAGAACCATGCTTCTGGAGGCTGCCGCGACGGAATTTCCAAGGGTTGAAACTCTGATCACCGAGAGCACCTACGGTGGACCAGACGATATCATGCCATCGAGGGTTGAGGCTGAAGAACGTTTAACATCGATAGTGAATGAGACCTTGGATCGAAAAGGTAAAGTTCTGATTCCAGTCCCAGCGGTTGGAAGAGCCCAAGAGATAATGCTTATACTTGATGGATATATGCATCGAGGCCTCATGAAGGAGGCACCAGTCTTCATTGAAGGAATGATTTCAGAAGCGACGGCTATACACACTGCTTTTCCGGAGTATTTGGGAAGGGAAGTTCGTGAAAGCATATTACATGAGGGAATTAACCCCTTCAAGTCAGATTATTTCACCATCGTCGAACACCCGAACATAAGGCAAGAGATTATCGAGGGTGAGCCATGTATTATCATGGCCACGTCCGGCATGCTTGAAGGTGGTCCTGTGATCGAGTATTTCAAGAATTTGGCAGATGACGAGAAGAACACGATTATCTTTGTGAGCTATCAAATCGAAGGGACAATGGGCAGAAGAGTTCAGAAAGGCATGAATGAAGTAGCGTTAGTCACTGCCGAAGGCAAGATGGGTGTGACAAAAATAAGGCTCCAGGTGGAGTCAATTGAAGGTTTTTCAGGGCATTCAGATAGGCGCCAGATCATAAACTACATCACTCATTTAAAGACAAAACCCGAAAGGGTTCTAGTCTGTCATGGCGAAAGGGCAAAATGCCTCAGCGTGGCCAACTTCTTGCAAAGAAGGTGCGAGATCGATGCTTTTGCTCCTGGCCTGATGGAAACGATCAGGCTGCTGTAGGAATAGGCTCGCTTGATGCTGAGGTTTTCTCCCGCCATATTCTGACATTTTGCGGGCAAATGACTACTCTTTCTTCGCCCAGCCTCGCGATGTCCCCGCCGACCGATTCAACGAACTGGGTCAACTCGTTCACTGCGCTTCGAACATCCTCGATGCTTTTGCTTGCAAGCGGGGTTATTCTGATTATCAAAATGTTCCCAGAGTTCACTTCGTTCTTCATGTTTTCCAGATCTGAAAGGTCACGGAGAGGCATCGCCTTTAGGTAGGTCTTCCCAGAGCAAATCCTAGCTTCAGCTTCTTCTTTCTTGGGTTTGCGGAGTATTCGGCCTAATCCGGGCAATCTTCTCCTCTCTCAATATCTATTATCCGTTCTCTTAGAGTTTAAGTGTTTCCCAATTTTGGGCTTGAATTCCTAATATGAATTGACTATAAAAATGTTTCATGAATTCAAGAATCGGGCTTAATCTTCGCTTCGAGTTCCTTGATCCGGTTCCACCTCTTATCGCCTACGAAATGAATGTTCTTGACGATCGGTCCTCTATCAGCGTTTTTTGCCTCTCCACTGTCAAGCAGGGCTTCTCCCACCGCCACTGCCTTACCATGCTTTTCATCAACAACGACAACGAGATCTCCTTTAATGAATTCTCCATCAAGTCTCCTGACGCCTGGCGCCATCACATCTGCGCCCTTACATACATAGGGAATAGCTCCCATGTCAACCACCAGCCTAGGCATAGCCGCGAGAAGCTCGGGAAAATCCAAGGAGGGAAAGAGATCATCTCCGGCCTGAACAAGCGCTGGACGGCCATTCATAAGGAAGAAGTCGGCAAAGATCGTTCTCACAACTTCAAGGTTGGGCTTAGCTCCAAGAATCTGCCTCAAATCGACTCTCAATCTTGTAGAAGCCTTGTCGATAAGGGCTTTCGAATCTTTCTCTCTTAAGAAATATCTGGTATTCTTTTCTGGCATGTCATTCTCGCTTAGATAGGTTTAAATGTGTAAGGTTAAGTATAAAAGTGATAAAAGTATGGTGCGAGGAAGCGAAAATGAGTGAGATGACGACGGAGATCCTCGAGCAGAACCTCGGGAAAATCGTGCTCGTTAGACTGAAAGGCGGAAAAAGCTTGCGGGGAAGACTCAAGGGGTTCGATCAGCACCTGAACTTGGTCCTCGAGGAAACCGAAGACACCACCTCTTCTGAAAACGTCAAAAAGCTTGGACTGATAATAGTTAGGGGAGACAACGTAGTTCTGATTTCGCCTCCACCAAGGTGACAATTTTGGGAAAAGGAACACCGTCTTTCGGCAAACGTCAAGGCAGAAAGTTGCACATACGTTGCAGGCGGTGCGGAAGAAGGTCGTACAGCGTCGCGAAGAAACGCTGTGCAGCCTGTGGTTATGGAGAGAGGACGACTATCAGGAAGTACTCTTGGCAGACACACAATCTTCAGAGAGACAGGATACGCTGACGACAACTAATCAATCATACAGTGATAGTAACCTGACCGTGTCGTTGACCGTTGATCAGAATTCTCATTGCTGGCGTTTTCTTGTAATGGTTCAATCTGCCCTGCCGGAAAGTACCTTTAGACGGATTTAGCGTTTGATTACTGGGTGAATCTTTTCTCCTCTTGACAAAGGTTCTCTTGAATGCAAGACAGCAACAGCAAGCGCGCATGGTTGTTCCTAAATCCATTGCGGTGTTTGTGCTGTTGGTCTTGCTTGGCGGACATATTTGGATCATATGCTAAACCTGCTGGTAGGCTGTGCGCGGACACGAAGCCCAACCAGAACGTCGCCACAGAATTCAGAAAACCACGTGGTCACAACGTGAGCACGAGGAATTTAGGAGCAACATGCCTGTTAGCCTGTAAATCGAAAAGAGGAAGAATTGCTCAGCAGCGCCGCATGTCTTAGAGATTGGAATAGTAGCCCTTGTCAATTTTCACGAAGATCAATGGCCCTTTGCTCTGGGTCAATTCCCTGGCCTTCCTCAAGGTGCTATTGACAACATTCAGTATTTGCTCTTTTTCGCTGAGATATTCTCTCTTCTTTTCTCCTAATTCCATTTTTAGCAGGTTCTCGGCAAGAATCGATGTGCCGCAGAGTTCCCCGTTCTTGACGAGCGTGAGGACCACGATTTCTTCCACTTCTTGCCGATTCGAAAGGTTTTTCCAAATGGGTTCCGCATTGCTGAGAATCTTCGTGACCTTGTTCCAACGATTCGCGTTCTCATTGCCAATCAGCAGCTTTACCCGTTCTTTCCACTTCCGAAGCCATATTCCCGCCCAGATATCTAAGAACTCTTCGAGTTCGCTTCGATTTTCATTGTAAAACTTCTCCAACCTCTCCACTATGTCACAGTCACTTGTCTCCTTTCCTATGAGTTCCCAGTGAACCTTGAGGTAGTTGACCAAGTCTTGAGAGGCTATTTGAAGCACTTTTCTGTCTGAACCGAGGGGGTCCAGCATTTGGTCTTTTTCTTTAAGTTTCTGCGATAGAAGTATTTCTATGAAGTTCGTAGTATTCCCCCTTCGAACCCTTCTCCGATAGGGAATATAGGCGAAAAGCTTTAGATAAGCTTTATTCGTGTTGGCTTCTATAACATTGTTCGATAATTTTCGGTTATATTTCGGTTTTAGCAGCATTTGGGGCAGTTTTGCATGTTATTCTAGGTAATCTGGAAGATCTTTTACGCTATCCAGTATCAAGTCTGGTTTTTCTTTTTCTAGTTCTTCGCGAGAAAAGATTCCTGATAGAACTGCTACGGTTTTTGTCCCCGCATTCTTTCCAGCTCGTATGTCTGCAATGGAATCGCCTACGACGGCGCACTCTGTTATCGAAGTGTTCAGTTGCCGTGCGCATTCAATTAGGGCTTCGGGAGACGGCTTTGGATAATTCGTGTCAGACGCGGTCACTATGCACTGAAAGTATTCGGCCAAGTGGAACCTGGCCAGTTCTTCAATCACTTTTTTCTTTGGAACATGGCGCATCGTGACGAGCCCCAACTTGACCCTGCGTGAGAGGATCTCCAATAGATGCGAAACGTTCTGCATGGGTTTGGTCTTCGTGGCAGTGGCTCGGTAGTAGGCGTTTAGGTAGTGTCCCAAGAATCTGTTCGCGTCTAACCCTTGAATAAGGTCACATATTGGGAGGTTCTGCTCAAGTCTCTTTGGAATCTCTGTGGCGAACTTGTCGTCGAGTTTATGCTTTCCCATTTTTGACATTGCAGTCTTCATCGCCATGCGGTACGCCTTCTTCGAGTCTACGATCGTGCCATCTAGATCGAAGAATATGGCTTTTACATCGAGTTTCGATCTTCCCATATGTTATCGGCGCTATTGTAGCGGTCGTTGCCGTTATCTGTTTCGATAGGTTTTTATTTGCGGTCAATCGTCTACAGTAGATACCTGATATGGCCTTTCGGAAGCAAGAAAACGGGAAGATTGTTGATGGTTAGAAAAGCAAGGATTCGCTTGACAAGCACGGACTACGTGAAACTGGAGGATGTTTGCGGCGAACTGAAGTCCATTGCCCAGAAGACCGGAGTGAGGATGAACGGTCCAGTTCCGCTTCCGACTAAGAGGTTGAAGGTACCAGTTTTGAAGTCACCATGCGGCGAAGGCACCGCAACGTGGGACAGATGGGAAATGCGCATCCACAAACGTCTAATAGACATCGATGCTGAAGAGCGGGTTATGAGACGCATCATGCGTATCCGCGTTCCCGAAGAAGTACACGTCACGATCGAGCTTCTCTAAGCACTTCAGCTTTTCTAACGGTCTCTCTTTTACCGGAGCATATCGCTTGCCAGCATTTTCGCATGTCAGCATTCATGTCTGCTGACGCAAATCGTCACGTTTATCGGTGCTCCCTTATCTTTGCTATTCTCCAACGGTAATTCTTGGCGGGTACGCTAGAGAAGGAGGGTGTAGAAAATTACTGTTAAAGCTAGACTTGCAGCAGGGGCAACAAGCCAAATCCTCTTGTCCCAGGCGGGAATTTCCAATCTGTTAGTTTTGTCTGACGAAGTGCACGTACCGGTACCTTTCTTTCCCTTTGGAGCCGCTTTCACCTTCATAGGAGTCATCTTCGTCGTAAAAGATCGTTGATAGAGAGCTTATGGAGCATGTTGGCTTCCCTTGGACGGGATTCTGCAAAGTGGCTTCAAAATGATGCTACGGGATAGGATTTGTGTTAGAACGAATATTATTCTTCTTCTTCCGTGACCTTTATCTCTTTGATGACCAGGGTGTTTTCTTTTCCGCCTATGACTCTGAAATACTCCTTTAGCCCTTGCCGGTGAAGAAATTTCTTTAGAAGCACTCTGAGATATGTTCTTGAGACGGCTTTGTCTTTGCCCTTTACGATTACGGAATCTGTTTCCGTTTCTACTTCGGCGCTCGTTTTTTCTTTTAGGAGTTGACTTAGCTCTTTGATTAGGTCGCCGCCCTCGCTTTTGAGGTCCGAAATATCGATCCTCGTCTCAGACATGTTCCCGCTCTATCTCCTGACCATTATTACTCTTACTTGGTCGCAGGCATCTTCGCATGAGTCTGCGATCATCTCTAAGGCTTCGAAGAGCTGGCTTATTAAGACTACTACTCCGGCCTTGGGCAGATCTTCTTTTCCGAGTGATATTCTGGCTTTTTCATGTGTGTCGTCGACTTTTTCTTCTTCTCGTTCGACTGTGTCTGCGGCTTGGAGCGCCTCTTCGGGCCTGGTCAGCATTTTGTTGACGCATTTTTGCACGGATCGCGCGCATTCTCTGGCGCTTTTGACCATTTCTAGGAAGTTTTCTCTGATCACTTGAGGCACAAACTCCATCGGTATCGCGCCTAGTATTCGTGTTGATTCTCTGCTCCAGTCTGCGACCATGTCCACTTTTTTGACGAGTTCCATCAGATCTTCCCTGTCAGTCGGTGAGAGCTCTCCCTTGGATATTTCGTCCATGATCTTTCTGCGCAGTCTGTCTGCTTCTTTTTCTCCTTTGGCCACTGTGTCAGCAAATCTGCGTTCTTCTTTCTCCTCTCTTCTTGTAGCGGCCGTGATTGCTTTTTCCAGGTCTTCGACGATTGTCGTCGTCAGGGTCAGGTGCTGCTGCACGAGCTCGATTGCCTTGTCCTCGCGTCGCTTTTCGAACCATTTTAGCAGATCACTCAATATGGTTCTCCCCTTCGATCAAATATCCCTGTTTGCAGCGCGCGCTTTTTCGTTAGAATGACCTGATAAGCCCCTGCCTGTATTAAATCCTTCTTCGGTCAATTGCCTCTTCAGAATGTCATTGACGTGTTTGGTCTGTAAGGTTCATTCTGCGTGGGAACCTGTGAAAGTGCGCCTAATGATAGGCGTTGGCGGAGTGTGATGGTGTTGAGCTTTTTCTTTTGTCCATTATTCGTCGAAGGTCTTCGGTGAGAGTGAGTGTCAGTTTGCCCGTCGAGTCATATCACTGCTTTTGCTCTATTGACTCTCGGTCTCATCATCCACAGGCAGGTGAAGCCTAAGTGGACTTAAGGCTTTTGCCTGACGGGCCTGTTGGTTATTCGACTTGCGTTCACAGTGAATTGGTGTCCTGACTGCAAGAGTGGCGCGAGGTCCGGAATGTTCCATGATGAAGAGGTTCCGTTTGGAAATCTGTCTGTGACTGTTAGGTTTCTGTCCCAGTAGTCGCCGAGATTGATTACGGTTATGACGTATGAAATCGTGTCTCCAACTTGCGCTTTCGATGGTCCGTCTTCGCGGATCCCTATGTCTGTTCCGAGGGCAGAAACCTCAACCTTTCCCACCGAGGAGTAGAAAACGGTTAAGAATCCGAGCAGGATCGAAAGAAGCACATGAGTGCTCCTTAATTATAGGTTGCCCCTCTCCTTCACAAGATATAATAGAGAGTCTGTTGACTGATAAACCTTGTGAAACTATCTTCTATCGCCTGCAATAATCATTTCATTCGATAAGGCTTAAGAGCGATCTTGATTGTTCTAATCTGTGCGGCAAAGTTCGACTTATGAATTTCAAGAAGCATACGCTCAGGGGCCAACGGTCGTCACAAAAAGGGTCACCCGTTTGGGATGAAATTTTAATACTTTCCACTTGCATTGGTAACGCTGAGGTCTTATGATTGGAGTACGCCGTGATCGCTGATGCTTATGAGAAGATCGGGGCGACGAGTAAGCGGCTCGAAATTACGGATCTGTTGGTTGAACTCTTGAAGAAGACGCCTGGTGAAGTCATAGACAAAGTGGCCTATTTGACCCAGGGCAAAATCTATCCTGATTTTGTCGGCATTGAGATTGGTGTCGCTGAAAAACTTGCGGTGAAGGCAGTTGTCAAGGTTTCTGGGAGGAGAGAAGCCGAGGTTGAAGAAGACCTGAAGAACAGCGGGGACATCGGCGAAACGACCGAGAGGTTCGTCGTCAAGAAGAAGCAGGTGACGTTCTTCCAGCAACCATTGACGGTGCAGAAGGTGTATGAGACGTTTGACAAGATGGCTAAAGCCTCAGGCTCAGGTGCTGTTGATCTCAAGGTTTCACTGTTGGCCGGTCTTCTTGCTGCAGCATCTCCGAGAGAGGCCAAGTATGTGATGAGGACCGTCACTGGAAACCTGCGGTTGGGCATAGCCGACATGACTGTTCTCGATGCTTTGGCCGTAGCTTACGGTGGTGGAAAAGAAGCCCGCGATGACATAGAACGGGCCTACAACATCAGCTCTGACCTTGGGAGAGTCGCAAAGACTGTCGTCGAAAAGGGAATCGAAGGAATCAGGAGGTTCAAGGTCTCCGTAGACGAGCCTATAAGGCCGATGCTGGCTGAAAGGCTTTCGTCTCCAGAAGAAATCCTTGAAAAACTCGGCGGAAAGTGTATGGCAGAATATAAGTATGATGGTGAACGTCTGCAGGCACACAAGTCGGGCGACGACGTTACGCTCTATTCTAGGCGGTTGGAAAACATTTCGGGTCAGTATCCAGATGTGATTGGACTCTTCCAGAAATGTGTGAAGGCGAAGGAGGCCATCCTGGAATGTGAATGTGTGGCAGTTGACATTAATTCTGGGGAGATGCGTCCGTTCCAGGAGCTGATGCATCGCAGACGTAAGTATGGGATCGAGAAGGCCATAGAAGATTATCCAGTTTCGCTCTTCATGTTCGAGGTTCTTTACGTTGATGGAAAAGACCTGACGTTGGAGCCTTATCCCTTGAGAAGAAAGACGCTCGCAAAGATAATCGAGGAAGGCGATCGGGTGAAGCTGGCTCAGCACATGATTGCTGGTGATGCGAAGGAGCTTGAAAAGTTCTTTTTAGAGGCTATAGAAGACGGTTGTGAGGGCCTAGTTTGCAAGTCAATCGCCAAAGATTCTGTTTACCAAGCTGGGGCACGCGGTTGGCTTTGGATAAAATACAAGCGTGACTACAAGAGCGAAATGACTGATACGGTTGATCTGGTTATAGTCGGAGCGTTCCATGGGCGGGGAAAGAGAGCTGGCACTTATGGTGCCCTGCTTCTTGCGGCTTACAATTCGGAAAATGACGTTTTCGAAACTGTCACAAAGTGTGGAACAGGGTTCACTGATGATGACTTGGAGAAACTGCCGAAACTGGTGGAAAAACACATCGTTCCGCATAAGCATCCGAGAGTAGACTCTTCGCTTAAGGCCGATGTCTGGTTCGAGCCTAGGGCAGTAATTCAGATTTTGGGTGCAGAGATAACGTTAAGCCCGATTCACACGTGCGCCATGAACTCTATTCGCAAGGGAAGCGGCTTGGCAATTCGATTTCCACGATTCACAGGAAACTATAGGTTTGACAAGGCCGCAGAAGACGCGACAACATCTGCTGAAATAGTTGAAATGTACCGAAATCAGCTGAAGAAGATTGACGGCTCCTGAAATATGAGAGCACTGCGACGTAAACAACGATGGCAAAGTGGACGGCAAAGACATAGCGTTAGTAGCCTTACACTTTGGACAAGGAGGTCCGTAGACTCACTTTTCTTCTTTATGGGCAAAGAAGCTTCTCTAGATTCCTCATAGCGCGCGCTCGTGACTTAAGATAGTGAGGACTGAAATGCGAACCCGAAGTCCGCTTAGACATCAACCTGCCGAGATTCATTCTAGTCCGGCAAGTGCGCCTACAGCTTGATTTATCATTGAGTTTTGGAAAGTGCTCCGATGAAGTGGAACCCGAAGTGCGACGTAACGAACAATCGCGAAGTGAGCGGCTCGGGCATAACCATAATAGCTAAAGACTCCGGTGAATTTGACCCATAAATCGAGTCAATAGGCGCAAGATCATACCAATGGGTAATAGCTCTCTAAGTATTGCTCTTTTGTACCGATATATCAGAGCTCTTTTTGGTTCCTCTATAGTATTCGTGACGTTTACAGAATTGTAATCGTTCGCACGTGAATCTCAGAGCAAACCTTGGCACAAAACATGAGTATCAATGGAAGATTGCTTCACAAATTGATCTATCTGAAAATTCCTTGCCCTTTTCGTTTAGTTTCTATTCGTTCATATGCTGTGGCATATGTACTCAGCGCGCGCTGTACTCAAAACCATATTTCTATTCATTTGATACATTTGTTCATTCCATCTTGGGCAATAGAAGAAACATTCATAAGATATATAAGCTGTCATACCATAAATGCTCTAGCACGTGCATCATTCTTCTTTGAAGATGAGACACGTACGAGATAAGAATAAAGGAGAAAGGAAAAATGAAGAAAATATCTAGTATACTAACGCATACTATCATTTTAATGCTTGTGCTTTCAATGATTATTGTTGCACCTCTGACACATGCGGCGGGGGCTACTATTTGGACAGATAAGCCTGACTACTGCCCAGAGGAAACAGTGCCTATATCCGGAAGCGGGTTCTTAGCTAGTGCATCAGTTACGGTTACGATTACGCGTCCAGATTCAATTATGGACACGATTTATGCTTCAACTGACGAGTCTGGCGATTTAAGCTGCACTTATCAGCTCAACGGCATCACGGGAACGTACAACGTAGTTGCAACGGACGAAGTAAACACAGCATCCACGACGTTCACAGATACACCGCCATCGTATTCTGTAACGATAAGCACGGTAAACGAGGCGTGGCCGCCACCCGCCTACGTTGGGAACCCAGTGGAGCTTACTGGTACGTTCTCCGCCAACCCTGCGGCAGGGAGTGAGAAGCAATATGGGATTCAAATAGGCTGGGGTGATGGATTGTACACGGTGTGGCGGTGGTCCGACGCAGGAAACGCGATTCCCTATCTAAGCTGGAGCCCGCTTAATGGTGATGCGAAGACTTTCAGCGGTACTTACGACACGAACCCGGGCGGCGGGCAAACGGACCTGGGACACGTCTACACAACTGGAGGCACCAAAACGATCACGGTCAAGTTCTTCCACGGACAACCCCCAGGTGCAGAGAGCGCAGACACCTCTGTCACCATAAGCCAGCTCGTGCTCGTTCCAGAAATCAGTGTTTCCAAGTCTGGCCCAACCAACGCCCACCAAGGTGACCTGATTACCTACACGATAACGGTTTCGAACCCGTCCAGTAGCACCACTATGTATAAAGTCTCGGTCACCGACTCAGTTCTGGGCAGCCTCACGGGCAGCTTCTCTGCTAGTTTGGCTCCTCTCGCGTCTGAGACCAAGACTTTCAGCTACACCGTACCGACTCCAAGCGGCGACATAACCAACACCGTCACCGTCACCTACAAGGACATCCTCAACGACATGAAGACGGCCTCCGCCTCTTGGACTGTTACTGTTCTTCATCCAGGCATACAGGTTACGAAGACCGGTCCCCTTTATGCTCATGAGGGTGACATCATCACCTACACCATTACGGTTTCAAACCCGTCCAGTACCACCACTATGTACAAGGTTTCGGTTATCGACTCGCTTCTCGGCGACAAGTCTGGAAGCTTCTCTGCTAGTTTGGCTCCTCTCGCGTCTGAGTCTGAGACTTTCACCTACACCGTTCCTACTCCCAGCGGCAAAATTTTGAACACTGTCACGGCTACCTACGAGGACGCCAGCGACCAGCAAACGATGGCTTTCGACTCTTGGACTGTTACTGTTCTTCATCCTGGCATCAGTGTGTCTAAGTCTGGTCCAGTCTACGCTCATGAGGGTGACATCATCACCTACACCATAACGGTTTCGAACCCGTCGACCGACACTACCATGACCAAGGTTTCGGTGGTTGACTCGCTTCTCGGCGACAAGTCTGGAAGCTTCTCTGCTAGTTTGGCTCCTCTCGCGTCTGAGTCTGAGACTTTCACCTACACCGTTCCTTCCCCCAGCGGCGACATATCGAACACTGTCACGGCGACCTACAAGAACGGCCTAGATCAGCCGAAGACGGCTTTCGACTCTTGGACTGTTACTGTTCTTCATCCTGGCATCAGTGTGTCTAAGTCTGGTCCAGTCTACGCTCATGAGGGCGACCTGATAACCTACACCATAACCGCCAGCAACACGGGTGACTGTACGCTTTACAGCGTTTCGGTGACTGACACCGTTCTTGGAACCATTTACAGCAACGGCTTGGCCCTTGGAGAGGCCAAGACGTTCACCTTGACCTACACCGTTCCAACATCATCAGGAGACATATCCAACACCGTCACAGCCTCCGGGAGTGATATTATCAGCTTTGGCGTTTCAGACAGTGCGAGCTGGTTTGTCAAGGTTCAATACCAGATTACTGTCACCGCGAGCCCATCTACAGCCATTGGAGGAACGTTCGACGTTACCTATACTCAATCTGGAACCACGTACACTAACGTACCGGAGACAACAGCATGGACTGAATGGATCGACTCTGGTACAACCGTAACTGTGAGCAGCCCTCAAGACCCCATCAATGATGGTCCCGACGCAAGGTACAGGTTTGACCACTACGACCCGTCTGCCAGCGTTTCCATGACGGGATCCATAACCATCACACTAGTGTATGTGCTCCAGTACAACATCACATACTGTCAAACTGATGTTGGCTCAGACTTCACCGACACTGTAGTCATCATAGATTTGACGAACTATGGTGTTGGGGCTCTTCCAGCCTCGTTCTGGTATGACGACGGTTCAACCCAGAGCTTCGCATTCCAGTCGCCACTGATTGTTCCTCCAGGCGGGAAACAGTACGATTGGGACTCTACAACCGGTCTATCCTCGGTACAATCGGGTTCAATCACCGTCGGCAGCTCAGGAAGCATAACTGGCAACTACGTGACCCGCGTACACGACGTTGCAGTGACAGACATTGTCATAACCGTCCGGCACTGCAAGTGGGGGCTGGGCGGCACATGGATCTTCCAAGGAAGGCAAGCCAACATCAGCGTCACAGTCGTAAACAGAGGCGACTTCCCAGAAAACGTGAGTACCACTCTATACTACAACATAACAGCCAACAGAATAATAGGCACACAAAACACAACCCTACTTATAGGGGAAAGCAAGACACTCTTGTTCGTGTGGGACACTGCGAACGTACCCTATTGTCATAACTATACGATTGCAGCGGTTGCAACGATACCCGCGGACTACACACCCGTGGACAACACCCGGTATGATGGGAACATAAAAGTCAGAATTCTAGGCGACCTGAACGGCGACGGATGGGTCGACGGCGCAGACATAGCCCTAGCAGCGTGGTCCTTCGGATCCGTCGGTCCAGACTATCTGTACCCAGGCTCTCCACCGAGTCCAAGATGGAACCTAGACTGTGACATAAACGAAGACTTAAAAATCGACGGCAAAGACCTTGTACTGATCGCGCTAAACTTTGGCATGTGCGCTCAGGGTTATTAAACCCCCTTCCAAACTCCATACCCCCTTTTTTCTTCTTTAGGAGCGCTATCCAGAAAGTTTAAGGGATAACCCAGCCCCTATCTTGTATGTAGAGGAGAAAGGTGAATGAAAACAAAAAACGTGGGGATACTGCTACTGGTCGCCATTATACTTCTGTATTCTTCGGTGATTCTCGCAAGACCAGAGCCATCCCAACCGCACGCCGCAGATTCCATGTGGGTTGAACCGTCATCCATAGTCTTCAACACCACGAACGCCTCAATAGGCACAGAATTCAACGTGACCATCTGGCTAAACATGACTGAAGACATTTTTGCGTACCAAATCGGCCTTCACTACAACCGCACCCAACTTGCCTGCACCCGTTCAGCATTCACAAATGGGATCATAAGCGACTACTTCAAGGGCCACGATACCTGGCCAAGTGGACCGACCATCGACACGAGTGCCCTAGAAAACGGAAGCATACTAGCCTCCGAAACTGTTTTGGGCCGCGACTTCATTCCAGGTCCTCATAGTGGCAGCCTGATATGGGCAGAGTTCGAGATTCTGACTGTGCCAGTATGGGGCAACCTGACGAGCAAACTTGACATAAGCAGTGAACACCCAATCAGAACATGGGTTGAAGACCCGAACCTGAAGAAACTTATCTTTACTCCTTACGATGGAATCTACACGTTCATCGGACCAACTCAGTCGCTCTCAGTCTCCGTAAGTGCGAATTCAACTTCAATCAACGTGGGTCAATCAGTACTTTTCACGTCGACGGTTAGCGGAGGCTCGCCCCCGTACATGGCGTATCAATGGTTCCTGAACTCGACCGCAGTTCCAGGCGCGACCTCGAGCAGTTGGACCTACACGCCGGCAGCAACTGGTTCAGGCGCCATCTACTTGAACGCTACAGACAGCAGCGCGACAACAGCACAATCAAACGTTATCACGCTAGTGGCGCAAGAGGTCGGTGGAGGAAGCAGAATGCCGTACATGAACTAGCGCGCTAGTGTACCAAAAATATGCTGCAGAATCTGAAGATTGGAAAAGCGCGCGCTCAACGACAAACAATACTTATGCTGTATACTTGAACGTTCCGGACAGCCTTGGAGCAAGCGTGAACTCGAACATTGTTTCAGTGACCGTTGTATTCGGATTCCTAGGCGATGTCAATGGAGACGGCAAAGTTGGCGGCAAAGACATCGCTCTGGCAGCCGTATCCTTCGGAACAGTACCTGAGAATGCAAGATGGAACCCAGACGTTGGCATAAACCTAGACGTCAAAATTGATGGTGAAGAACTCGTACTAATCGCTCTGAGATTCGGAATGGCGGCCTGTTCTCCATAACGCCCTCTTTTTTTTTGCTGACCACATGGCAGCGCTAACCAAAACGTTAAGCAAAGCTGAAGATCAGACTTGCCGAACCAGGGTCGGACGCACGGAGACAACGAAGAATAAACCTAAACAAGGATGCTGACATAGAGGAAGACAGAGCGATCGACCGCTAAACTAGCATTTGCTGCTACAAGCTTCAGGGTGATCTGTTCTTCAATACCGGTTTTTTTCTTTCTTGATCTACTGATGATAGCCCGACATTTCTCGGAAAAAGAGTACTAGACGAAGAGTCCCAAAAAACTTATGTAGAACCCACGTTTATATTGCCATGTGGAACCAGCCTTGGCTGGCTCCCTTCACTTTGCAAGGGGAAAGGAAAATGAGAAGGCAACTAGTCTCTGTTTTGATGTTAACGTTGATTATCACAAGCATGTTGAGCACAGTGTTTTTGGCTAAATCATCATTTGCAGGAGACGATGCGAGTTCTCCCTCAAACGGGAATCTGGTAGAGAATACTGGTAAGACTGCCTCAACGAACGACTCTTTGTTGCAGGGCGTCCAACAAGTCCAGGGTGAAACGTCGCCGAACCAAGGCCAGACCTTGAGGACCGCTGGAGACACGTGGAACTTCAGCGATACGAGCGTTTGGGGCAATTCTACGTTCTTGCTCGGAAACACGACGAGGCTCGTCGTCGGATTCGAAGGCCAGAGTCCGCCGAGTCTCGTCACATTCGAAAGGATGACCGCTGAGTATAAGGCCAAAATCATCAACAAGGTTGTGTTTGGAAACAAGACAAGAGCGTTGGTTGTCGAGCTGCCACTGCTATCCGTGGTATCCTTCGTGAGCGACTTGAAGACTGTGAGTTGGACAAGCTATGTGGAGCCCGTTATGAAGGATCAGGCTCTGTTTGTTCCCGATGATCCGCTTTGGGGTTCCCAGTGGGGGCCGCAGAGAGTGGGGGCCGATTACGCGTGGAACGTTACGGTGGGCAGCAAGTCGGTTCTTGTAGCGGTCATCGATACAGGCATAGACTACACACATCCAGATATCGCCCCTAACTATATGCCCTTGGGATACGATTGGGCCAACAATGATTCAGATCCGAAGGATGACTTCGGGCATGGGACTCACTGCGCGGGCATAATCGCCGCCGTGTTGAATAACGGTGTAGGCATCGCAGGTCTGGCTCAGGTTCGAATAATGTCGGAGAAAGTCTTGGACAGCGGGGGTTCTGGGTGGTCAGACTGGCTGGCGAGCGGAATCGCACACGCAGTTGATCAGGGGGCAAACGTGCTGAGCATAAGCCTAGGTGGATACGGTGACAGCGAGATAGTTCATGACGCTATAAAATACGCTTACAGCAAAGGAGTCCTAGTGGTCGCGGCTGCGGGGAACAGCAACAGCGACGTTAAGCCGTATCCGGCTGGCTATGACGAGGTCGTGGCAGTTGCCGCCACGGACCAGAACGATAACAAGGCAGGTTTTTCAAACTGGGGTGACTGGATCGAACTGGCTGCTCCGGGAGTCAACGTTCTCTCTACGATGCCGACTTACCACGTGACGCTAAACGATTACGGTTATTCCATGAACTACGACTATCTAAGTGGAACTTCTATGGCCTGTCCCCACGTGTCCGGCGTGGCTGCTCTCGTGTGGAGTCAATACGCAAACAGAACAAGAGACTGGCTGAGGACGTGGCTGCGCTACACTGCGGATGACCTGGGTGACCCGGGGTTCGACGTGTACTACGGGTACGGGAGAGTAGATGCCAGAAAAGCCGTCGAACAGGCTTCCGTAGCTCATGACCTTTCAGTATTCGGATTGGAGACGCCGCCTTACGTGGAACCGGGAACCACGGCAGCGCTGAATGCCACCGTGTTCAACTTCGGACAAAGCGATGAATCTGGCGTGGAGGTACAGCTTTACGCAAACGATACGTTGGGTGATACTGCTTCGATAGGCTTTCTTTCAAGTTTGAACTCGTCTGTAGCAGGTCTCTCGTGGAGTCCGACTGTTGAAGGATCCTATAACGTCACGGTTTACGTGGAACCGGTCCCAGGAGAGAGCAACCTCGAAAATAACGCTGTCTCGAAATACATCTACGTCGGTACTCCAGTGAAGGCCGTCGTGTTGCGTTCAGCTGGAACCGTCATCGGAGAAGTCATAACGAGCTGGCAAACGCTGAACACTCAATGGCAACTATTCGGCGACAAGATGGTCTACGTTGACTACATAACGCTAAACAAGGAAGGCATAACATACGAAGACATCGCGGGGACAGAAGCTGACGTGCTGATCATCTCGTGTGCGTACAGCTGGGAGTTTTCAGACTCCGAGGTTGCCGCAGTAACACGGTACGTGCATGAGGGACATGGGTTGATAATCACCGCTGGAACGTTCTACTACGCGGTACCCGGCAACAACAAGCTGGCGCCTCTCGTCGGGATCAACGATTCCATAAGGTGGGCCTCGACTGGGACAGACTTTCTAAAGTTGTTGAACGCTAGTCATCCCCTCTTTAATAATGTTCCCAGCCCGCTGATATTGCCACAAGTTGGGACGGCGCTCCCCTATGGCGGACAGTGGGATTCAAGCGTGCTAGCAGGCGGCAAGTATGTTGCGATTGGGCATTATCAAGAAAGCGCCATAGTCACGTACAAAGGCCTCGTGTACATTTCACCCTGGCTTGAGGCCGTTCCTCCATACTATCAACATCCCCTTCAGCTCTTCTACAACGCGATAATATGGTCAAATTATCAGAGACCCCAGCATGAACTTGAGGTATCCTTGCAGACGCCAAGATATGTCGCGCCAGGAGGATCCACAATGTTGAACCTGACCGTGTCCAACACGGGTTTGAACGATGAAACAAACGTGGAACTCGACCTGCTCATCGACGGAACAGCAGTCTATTCTAAAGTAATTCCGGAACTACTGGTCGGAGAATCAGAAACCTCAAGCTACTATTGGGTCCCTGTGACTGAGAAAACCTATAACGTGACGGCCTACTCTCCCCCTGTACCCGGAGAAGAATACACTGGTAACAACGTTGCCTCAACGAATGTTTTCGTGGGCAACGTTAGGCTTGTTCTTTGGGACGACCTAACACACGATGCCGATGGAGACTCGTTGAATGGGAACTACCTGCTCATAGACCGGTTGCTCTCCGCAAACGGGTTCATCGTCGATGAACTTGCAAGGGGACCGATAGACTCCGGGAAACTTGCAGGTTACGATATTCTCGTACTGATGGATCCTGAACTTGACTTCTCTCCCTCCGAGATCGTGGCCATTCAGAACTGGGTGGCGGGTGGGGGCGCGTTGATTGCGGTTCCCGACGGGGGTTGGCCTCGGAGCTTTACCTCGTTGCTGGCACCTTACGGCGTATTGCTCACCGGCGGAGCGGGAGGCTACGGCATCACGAGTGACATAGTCAGCCATCCAACAACGCAGAACGTGACCAGCATCTTCGTTGACTGGGTGCAAGACATCTCAGCGGAGATGCCCTCGAAGTGCTTGGCATGGGTGAGCGACTCATATGGGCGTCATGCTTTTCTTTCAACGTCGACACGCGGTGACGTCGTGGTGATATCTGACAGTAACATAATGGACAACGACGGGCTTGGAGTGGCAGACAACACTCAACTAATGCTAAACATATTCAAGTATGCTGGGATCCGATCGGCGCATGAGCTTGCCGTGACCTTGAAAGCTCCCGGACTTCTTGAACCTGGAACCTCGACGACTTTAAAGGCGACTGTCACCAATTATGGGCTAAGCAACGAGACCAACGTTGAATTACAGTTGATCATCGATGGAACTGTCGTCGATTCTGCCGTGATCCCGGAGTTGCAGACGGAAACTTCCAGCTCGCTCAACTATTCATGGGCGCCGGCGACCGAAGGAACCTACAACGTCACAGCGTATGCGCCCCCAGTCCTCGGAGAAGAAGCCACAGGCGACAATGTAGCTTCAATGACCGTCATCGTGCGCCATTTCATTGCTCGAGTGGCCGTTCTCAACTCTTTCGAAGAGCCATCCTATTTCGTCGGCGGGTGGAGCAACAATTATCGGCCCCTGGTAGATGCCCTGAACGCTCAGGGTTTCATGGCGCAAGCGATCACCAACGAAGAGATCATAGAAGGAACGTTGAGTTCCTTCGACGAGTTCGTGATGGTGGACAACGTCCCGAACGACGCCGCAGTTCCCGCAGTCGCCGACTTCTGGCGAAGCGGAGGCGGACTCGTAGGGTTTGATAGTGCGATCTGCTTCTTCTGCTACGCTGGAGTCCTTCCCTCAGAATCAGCGGGCAACAATGGGTTTGGAACATACTGGGACTATAATACTTCCAATCAGGGCAGGGTTTCGGTCGAGCATCCGGTCACGAATGGATATGTCGTCGGTCAGATCGTTGACGGCTCTGGCGGAGACGCCGAATACTCGGTCAACGTGCTCAATGCATCGAGTGCGTATCCATATTACACTAGGTTAGTTGAGGGCTTGACCACACCGGAAGGGTTTGAGTTTGCCTACGCGTCAGCATACCAGCCTGCTTCACCGTGCGGAAAAGCAGTTCACATATGGGATTCACAACACTGGGAAAACAGTGAGCTTCAGTTGATGATATTGAACGCCCTGGCGTGGGCCGCAAAACCAAGATATGACCATGATTTAACAGTAGCTTTGGAGGCTCCAACGTCTCTTATGAGCGGAGATTCAGCGCTGCTGAACTGCGCAGTTCAAAATGCGGGATTGAACAATGAAACAAACGTACAGCTCTGCCTGCTTCTGAACGGAAGCGTTGTCGATTCAGCGATGATTCCGGGATTAGGCGTTGGTCAATCATACAGCATGAGCTACGTTTGGACACCCTTGAATGTGGGGGACTACAATGTGACAGCTTATGCGCCACCTCTTCTGGGAGAAGAGCACACTGTGGACAATAACGTGACCATATGGTCTCAAGTGCAGGGTATACATGACGTGGCCGTCACAAACGTTGAACCTTCCAGTCACCAAGTACTCGTTGGAGACCCTGTAGACGTGAACGTCAGCGTTAAAAATGAGGGAGACTACCCCGAGAACTTCACGGTGACTGCCTACGCGTCCCAAGGAACCTCGACGATGAAGGCAAAAATAGTCTCTAACGGAACAAGAATCTACTTGGACCCGTCTGAATACATATTCAACTCGAAGGATGTCTCCGTGGGCTACCGGTTCAACGTGACTCTTAGGGTTGCAGACGTTGAAATCCTCTATTCTTTCCAGCTAAGCATGTACTACAACGAAAGCATGATCAATGCGACCCGCTGGTTTGAGCCCACATGGGATCCAGAATATGTTTTCTATAATGAACCAACCGTGACTGCTGAAAACTTCCGAACGGGCAACATAATGCTTTTCGCCGGCATGCTTGGATTAAGCCCACCTTCGTTCAATGGAGACGGAAAACTATGCATAATAGAGTTCGAAATAGTCAATCTTCCACCAGCCGGCATCAAGTATTCTTGTCCATTGGGCATCAACAACGGCGATACTTTTCTGTTGGATAGGGATGTAAACGAAATCCCGGCAGCCAAAGAAGACGGCTACTACGAGACGAGCTCTGAGTCGCATCCCGGAGGATATGCCATAGGATCGGTGATGGTCAACTTGGGTCCAGGTGAGACGATGAATTTGGTTATCCCATGGGATACTCGCGATATGTCTCCTGGAGACTACAGAATATCTGGGTATGCGAGCGTTGTGTCGGGCGAGACGCACGTCGAAGACAACGTGTTCATCGACGGTGTGGTCAGCATCTTTGCGCATGACGTGGCAGTCGTGGACGTCACTCCTTATGGGCATTGGGTCTATCAGGGAATGAACGTGAGCATCAGCATTGAGGTAGAAAACAAAGGAAGCGTAGCCGAGAATGTCACGGTGACCCTCTACTACAACATTACTGCACACCAAACGATAGGCCTGTTAAACACGAGCGTCCTTCCAGGAGAAAACCAGACTGTCACGTTCACATGGAACACGGCAGGCGTACCACACTGCCACAACTACACGATAACAGCTGTTGCAAGCATACCTAATGATAGCAACCTATCCGACAACACTCTGAGCGATGGTGGAATAAATGTCAGAATCCTGGGCGACGTGAACGGTGACGGGAAGGTCGATGGCAAAGACATAGCCACAGCCGCGCTGTGCTTCGGATCAGCTCCGGGCTATCCGAGGTGGAACCCGGACGCAGATGTGAATGCAGATGGGAAAATTGACGGCAAAGACATCGTCAAAATCGCTATGAACTTCGGATTCTGCGCTTCCTAGTTTTTTCTGATTTTCGCCCATGAGGAGAACATGTAGTTTCTTAGAAACTAGTTTCTTTTAAAGCCGAATGCGCTTTCTTTGGGAGGAGTTTCTATGCGACCAACGTTTATATCGCTGCGCCGACGGTAATATGTTGGTGATGCAACATGCCTCAAATCACATGTCCAAATTGTGGAACAACGATAAACTTGGAAAACCGGAGGGAAGTAGACTTTAAGCTGATCAGGGACGCCACCGACAGACATCCCAGGACGTTTACCGATCTGCTGCACATTACGAGGCTCTCTAGGAAGACGTTGAACGTGAGACTGAAGGAGTTATGCGCAGAGGGGGCTCTACTGAAGGAGGAAGGCATGTACAAGTCGAATGGAGTATCAGAATTTGGAAATAATGGAGGGCATATAATGAAGGGATTTTCGAAAATGTTTGAAGACAAGAGAATACGGACAGGCTTGATGTTGGTTGCGCTTCTGGCGTCTTTTTCCGCCTCAGGGTACGTTCTGGCCATGATGGTTGCACCCACGACATATGTTCAACCCCACGTAGAACCAAGTGCTTTAGGCACATTCACCGTGGCCGTCAACGTCAACAACGTGAGCGATCTGTACGCTTGGCAAGCAGCCATCACATTCAACCCCGCCCAGCTGAAAGTGACTGAGACCAAGCCAGGAGACTTCATGAGCGTAGAATTTCCGTACTTTGACAGTTCGACGAAATCCAGTGATGGTCTCCTTCTGCTGTTCGGGACCCTCAGGGGAAACGCCACTGGAATTACTGGTAGCGGAACACTGGCCACTGTTGTCTTCGAATACTACGTTGCAGGCTACACGCCACCATCAATAGTGAGCCAAAAAGCAGGCTTTGACACGTGGCTCGCCCAAGCGGACCAAGACTTCTCGCTGGTCATGGTTCCCGGCGGGCAGTCGATGCTGACGCTGGCTCCGGTGAGCTAAAGAGACGGTAGACCGCTTCCACTATTCCCCTACTTTTTTCTGTTATCGTAACCTTGCGCCTACATTTGCGCGTGCGAACTATGGATACTTAAAGAAGCTTGATTTGGCCTTTTCTCCAGAGATCTAACAAATACATGTCTATTGGAAAACTCGGAAGAATAGAAAAAGCGAAAGGTTCAATCGGTTGGCACTGCTTCATCAGGTGAGGCAGTTAAATCCTTCCTGTCCGAAACTGATAAGCGAAGATTATAATAGGCAAACGGGAGAATGAGAAGCCTAGGCACGCGCTGGCACGGGGACCTTACACGGCGGCTTGTTTAAGATTAGACTTCGCGTCGGCACGGGAACGAATTATGCGTGGTGCTAGGGCACGTTTACGCAGGTAATAGGTATTGACAGCACGTTCACGATTATTGTTGAGGCTCAAGTGAGTGGAAGCTAAGGCGACATGTATGAAGCTGCGAAAAGCTTCAACTGTTTTCCTAAATATTCTGTTCCTTGCAAGTTACTTGACATCTATCTATGTTACTCCTGTTTATGCAACGTCGGCAACCACAATCACGACTGCAGTGGCTAATACTGCCTCAAACTGGGATCCGCAGAGGAAACTGTTTGCGGTAAACGAGTCTGGAACAGTGTACACTTTTGCATTCTTCGCCAACAGTAGCGGAGGATACTGTTCTTCAAGCACAGATGGCGGATCAACATGGTCTAATCCAGCATTGTTCATTTCTACTATAATGAGTGGAAATGCCTTCAGTGTAAGATACCGTAACTACAACAGCATTGATTACGTGTATGTTGTTTGGACTACTAACCTAGCTGGGGTTCCTAGTGAATTAGATTTTGTCAGATGCACGATAAGCGGTTCCACGTTGACTTTAGGGATCATCTATCAGGTTTTGACATCGCAGTCTGAACGTTACATATGCCATCCTGACGTTGAATGCGCGACTGATGGACGTGTGATCGTGTGTTACAGTTACGGACAGGCCACTTCTCCCTGGCTTTTGTCGGTGGGCCTAAGCAACAACGCGAACAACAACGGTTCTGGATCATGGAGCTTAACAACTCAAACCTACAAACTAGGCGTAAGCAACACTAATAACGTGTGGGTAGGGCTGACAAGGCTTTCTGACACGAACGGAACTGGAAAAGTTTATTGTGCTTATGCTGGTGATGATCTCTCAGCTTTAAAGGGCACATTGTGGAACGGGTCGACATGGGGAACTGTTGAAACCATCACTACAGACTCTTTGGGGGCTCAATTCTTTTCTCTAGGTTCCTATGGTAATAGTATCTATGTTATGTTCATTAATACCACGGCAACGTGTAATCCTGTTTTTAACACTCGAAGTTTGAACAATCCTTTCTGGGGAACAGAATCAAAAGCAAGCTCTGACGCTGTTGGAGCAGTTAGCATCTGCATCAATCAGACTACTGGTGACGTTTGGGGGATCTGGGGAAACAACATTAACACGGCAATTGACTATGCACAGTACAATGGAACATGGCAATCAACAAAGACACTGTATAACGCAAGTGCAGGATATTCGATTAATCCGCCCTCAGTCATGACTTACTATGATGTTGTGAACAACAACGTTGGAGTGATGTGGTGCGAGTCGCATGCGACAGACTGCTACCTCAAGTATCTGGGCCTAAGCGTCGTGCCGACTGCTGACGTTACGAGTCCAACATGGTCAGGAGTATCCTATGCAGGAGCTCCCGGGACACCATCTTATAATTCAACTTCTGCTGGTGCACCATGCGTCCTAACCTGTTTGTGGAGAGACGATGCAAATGCTAGCGGATTCATAGAAGGAAACAATAATACGGGAACTTGGGTGAACACTACATGGTCCAGTGCGTGGTCTAATTGGGCTGACTCTGAGAGTGCGTGGGCCAACGTCACGCTAACCCTAAACACAACTTACAATTACGTGATTCAATACGAATTTTGGGCCAATGACACTAGCAACAACTGGAACAACACGGGAATATGGACCTTAACCACGTCAGCAACTTTAGTAGACAGTAACCCAACTGCTAACGCCTATGAAACGTTGATATATGCACGGCATCCTTCAAACGTTGGTGGGATTTTCAGCGATGTTGGCCAATCTTTCTCAACGTTATCGCCTAGCTATAACATCACTTCAGTGACATTCGTAGGCGAAAAGGCTGGCAATCCAACAGGCATAGCATACGCCGTATTGTATGCACATGGCGGAGTTTACGGAAACAGTAGCGTACCAACAGGCCCACCATTGGCTACCAGCAACGGTTTTGACATGTCAACTTTTCCAAATTCATGGGCAAACATCACTTTCACATTTAACAGTAGCCAACAGTACACGCTGCAACCTAACACTCACTATTGCATTGATCTTCAAAACCCCTCATCTGGAACTATTGACTCTAGCAATTTGGTCTATTGGCGAACTAACATTGGATTTGCGAGTCCTGACCCAACTCATAGTGGCAACTTGTTTACTTATGACGCTGCAGGCTGGATTGGCTACGCTGAAGGAGACCTGGGCTTCTACGTTTATGGTGTAAGTGCTTCTCCACCTCCACCGTTATCCAACGTGTTTGAGCTGTTTCTCTTTATCGCTCTTGGAGTGATGTTCGCCTGTATATTTGCCTATTTGATATCAAGGGCTAACAGAAAGACTGAAGAACCGGCGCACGAGACAGAACGGCAAGGCGCGGAAACGTGAAGAACGTGAACTCAGGCGATACTCTAATTGACACGGTGATGGGAGCATTCTCCTAAGAAAACTTGCCCCTTTCCTAAGTGTTTTGTTACTTGCAAACTTCTTCGCCTCAATCTGTCTTATTTCCGTTCATGCAACGTCAGCCACAACAATCACGATAGCCGTATCAAATACTAACGCAAGCGGCGATCCACAACGAAATCTTTTCGCAGTAAACGAGTCAGGAACAATATACACTTTCGCATTCTATGCTAACTCAAGCGGAGGATACTATTGCACGAGCACTGATAACGGAGCAACTTGGACGAATCCAACCTTAGCATTTGCTGGAATATTAAACGAAGCTTTCAGCTTGAGATACCGAAACTACAACAGCACAGACTACGTTTATCTTGCTTACTCGACCGACTCTCCAGCTGTTGGGGCATACATAAACTTCAGTCGCGGTTCTATTTCTGGCTCAACGATAACTTGGGGAAGTCAGTACGTTGTTCAGGCTGCTGATTCCTCTCAGAAGATGGGCAATCCTGATGTTGAATGTGCAACGGATGGAACAGTATTTGTCTCCTTCAGTTATGGCGAATCAGCTAGTCCATACGCCCTCCAATGTAGAGTCAATTGGAATGCGAATAATGACGGCTTGGGTTCATGGAGTGGAACTTACTTTGACTATAAAACGGGAATTGGCAACACTAATAATTTGTGGACAGCACTGACAAGGCTTTCTGACACGAACGGAACTGGAAAAGTTTATTGTGCTTATGCTGGTGATGATCTCTCAGCTTTAAAGGGCACATTGTGGAACGGGTCGACATGGGGAACCGTTGAGACCGTTACTACAGACTCTTTGGGGGCTCAATTCTTTTCTCTAGGTTCCTATGGCAACAGCACTTACATTATGTTCGTCAACAGCACAATGAACTATAATCCTGTTTTTAACACTCGTAGTTTGAATAACCCGTTCTGGGGAACAGAATCGAAAGCAAGCTCTGACGCTGCTGGTGCAGTTAGCATGTGCATTAACCAGGCTAATGGTGATGTTTGGGGAGTCTGGGGAAACACCATTGACACGGCTATTAACTATGCACAGTATAATGGAACGTGGCAGGCGGCTCAGACGCTTTACAATGCGAGTGCAGGATATTCGATTAATCCGCCCTCAGTCATGACTTACTATGATGTTATGAATAATGCGGTTGGAACCATGTGGTACGAGTCGCATTTGACAGATTATCACCTCAGGTATCTGAGCTTGAGCGTCGTGCCGACTGCTGATGTCACTCCTCCAACATATTCGAATGTTGCCTACAACTCAACTACTGCGGGAAACTCTTGCCTCTTAACCTGTTTGTGGACTGACAACGTGAACGTGTCAGGATTCATAGTAGGAAACAACAACACGGGAACGTGGCAAAACACTACTTGGACGAGCACTTGGTCTAATTGGGCTGACTCTGAGAGCGCATGGGCAAACATCACGTTGACGCTGAATTCATCCTACAATTTTGTTGTTCAATTTGAGTGGTGGTGCAATGATACTAGCGGCAACTGGAACAACACGGGAATATTGAGTTCAGTAACCTCGGCAACTCTAATAGACAGTTGCCAAGGTACTCCTGGCGCTTGGGAAACGTTGTTATTTGCTTTGCACCCTTCAAATGATACTCCGATCAGCGACGAGGGCCAATCTTTCACCACGTTACCGTCCAAATATAACATCACTAGCGTAGTATTTACAGGCCACAAGGTCGGCAATCCAACAGGTATAGCATGCGCCGTGTTATACGCGCACAACGGAGTTTACGGAAACAGTAGCGTACCGACAGGACCACCATTAGCCACGAGCAACGGTTTTGACATGTCAACCCTGCTGACTACAGATCAAAACATCACTTTCACATTTAACAGTAGCCAACAATACACGCTGCAACCTAACACTCACTATTGCATTGATCTTCAAAACCCCTCATCTGGAACCCTTAACTCCAGTAATTGCGGCTGTTGGCGCTTTAACACTGGCGACATTAACCCTAATCCAACTCACAGCGGAAACGAATTCTATTATCAAAATGGAAGTTGGAATGCCTTCCCTACTGAAGATTTCGGCTTTTACGTTTACGGCGTAGCTAACCAGGCTTCCGCGCGCGAGCCCGGCCTCACTCCTATAAGCCTCGTGTTAATAATCGCCACGGTCGTCGTTGGCGTTGTTGTTGTATTCAACGTTTTAGGCGCTTTAAGAAAGAAGAGGCTAAATTCTGAACCATGCGAATCTACGAAGACTGACAAGAAGGAATAGGTCTTTGTGCGTTGCGCACGCTGGATCATTTGTATTGCCGTTACGCCGCGGTTTCTTCCGTGGTTGCGCAAATCATAAATATCGAGTTAACATATGGAATGGTCAAAAATAGAGGGTATTGGAAAGTATGGTTAACCGCGCGTCGCTTCTGATCCTCTGTTTGATCTTAGCAACGACACCAATGGCAATTGTGGCGGCAGCTGCTCCGACTGTTGGCGTCAACCCGGGTGAATGGATAAAGTGGGACATCACAGTGAGTGTGCCGGCCCAGAATAAGACGATGACAGCGTGGCTGCAGATCACTATTCAGAACGTGACTGGTACGCAGGTCAGCGGAACCTACGCGGCCAGTTCCGGCAATCAGCTTGGATTGCCCGTCCGGTCAACCGACTTCGCGGTTGACGTTGCCACGGGAGCTGGAACGGCTATCTACGGAAACGTGCCCCTCGTAGTTCCTGCAAACTTGAGCGTGAACGACTCGCTTCCAGGAACATCTCTGGTCGTGAAGCTAAACACGACACAAGATGATAGGGACGCGGCTTATGCCGTTGGCCTCGCAAATGGGATATCGTCGGCCTTCGGTTTTTGGGATAGGGCGAAAGGTGTTCTTCTGGAAGCCACTGTGAATTATCTAGATAACTCGACGGCTGGAATGAAGGTTGTTGAGACTAACATGTGGGGGGCCGGAGTCCGTGCGGGCGACTGGATAAGGTGGGATATCACGGTGGCCTCTGAGGGTCAATCAGCGAAGATGTGGCTTCAAGTCACGATTGAGAGCGTGAACATCACGCAGGTCGATGCGACGTATGAAAGCAATTTTCCAGGACTGCCGAACGAACCGACAGACTTCAGTGTGAACGTAGCTACGGGAAACCAAAATACTAGCATCTACAACGTAATCGATGGATTGATGATTGTTTCGGCAAATCTGAACCCCGGCGATCCTGTTCCAGGAACGCTCATAAAAGTATTGGGGACCGCCCCAAAAGATGGTAGGGACGCTGCCTTCGTTACCCTCTTGACCCCGAACGACGGAATGTCGACTTACTATTGGGATAGGGTGAAAGGTGTGCTTCTCGAGTTCTCCAGCTCCTCTGGGAACACGACAACTCTGATCCAGGTTGCTGACACCAACATGTGGGGTCCTGTGCCAATAAATTGGTCGCTATGGATCTCGGTTGCAGTCGTCGTCGTTATTATCGCTGTAGCTGCCTACATGGTGATGAGGCGGAGACGATCAGCGCGATCAGAGAAGGATTATCTCTCTGTCCGCTGAGAAAATCGCCGATTTCTAGATTCCCGAAATGACAAGCTTGTTCTCATTATTGATTGCCGCGTTTTCTTCTCAAATAAAAGATTAGCAGCGACGTTGCAGTGATTGGCATGAGGAAGGCAATCACAGTTGGTAACTCTGGAATTGTCACTATTATCTCGTGGTTCGAATGTGGGTAAGTGATGTACAGATAAACTGTGCTGTTTGGAGATGGAAGCTGGGTCGCGTCCACAGGCTCTCCGTCCACTAGAACAGTGTATGATGAGGCGTTCAGGCATGTTGTTGGGATCATCAGGCGACAGAACCCCGTCCCATTCTGTTCGGTCGTAGAGAATTGGACGAGCATTTGTCCGGTTTGAAGATACTGGTTTGGCGAGTTGAGCCAAGCCACGTATTGGAGGTTTGACACTGTTGAGTTGCTGATCACGCTTATGTGCCCCGTGCCTCCTGTTGGGTATGGGGGAAGAGAGACGGTGAAGTCTTGGGACATGCCCATGAGGGGATAGCGGTCCTCGTTGTTGTCATTCAGAGGTCGGGGGGCGTCTCCTATTGCGTCTCCACCGGTTTCATTTTGGTTAGGACCTCTGTTGGCGTCTGTGCCGTTGTAGTCGCTCCAGTAGTTTCCTCCAAGAGGATAACCAGCGTCCCAGACGTTCGTGTAGCCAACATCGTAGAAGAAGACTTGGGGGGTGTTATTGATGAAGTTGTTGTTGTGGATTCTGTTGCCGATGGATGTGTCCGTTTCGAGGCCCCATCCGTTCTGTCGCACGTTGTTTCCAGCAATTTCGTTGCCGTTTGAAGACTCGTAGAGTGCCACGCCATGGCTGTTGCCAGCTATGTCGTTTTCCATGATCGTGTTGTTTGAGGAGGAGGAGAGTTCCACGCCGAACTCGTCGTCTGTGACGTTGTTTCTTGAAACGTCGTTTTCCACAGTGGAAACGAGCAGAATGCCTGCGTGCCCGCTTGCGGTGACGTTGTTTTCAAGTATGCGATTGCGGTTTGAGGGGCCGTATAGCCCAATCCCGTAGCCGTTGTTTGCGAAGTTATTTCCGGATATGAGATTGTCCGCCGAGGAATTGAGCCAGATGCCATAATAATTGTTTGTTATATTGTTGCCTGAAACGTTGCAGTATCCGACCGTGCCGAGCGCTATGCCGCCTTGGGCCCATCCGACCCCGCTGTTTCTGAGCGTGAAACCTGTTATGGTGACGTTGTTCGAGTCTAGTTCGATTGCGCTCGTCAGGCGCATGCCGTCAACGATGGTCGTCTGCTCCGACTGTCCGATGAGCGAAACTGTTTTCGTCACCTTCACGTTCTCGTAGTAAGTGCCAGTGTCGACGAGTATTCTGTTTGTGCTCAGAGTCTCTGGAGCGTCGATTGCCTCTTGAATCGTGGCGTAGCCTAAGCCTGTTTCAAGGTTGTGAACCCTGTTGCCGACAGAGGCTTCTGATTTAGGTGGGCTCAAACTTGCACGTGGAAAACAGAGTGTAATCATGAGAAGCATGAGTGTGAGGACGACTTTTCTATTCAAACTGCCTCATTCTTTACGTCTTTCGTTGCAGGCTCTTATTCCTTCTGGAAGGTGTCTGAGAGAATTGCAGGTAAGCGAAGTTGCTCATCTGAGGCTTGGTGGTGATGCTTTTCGGGTTTTTTTTCTTCCATGTGGCGATGAGGAACGTCATGAAGACTAGCGAGAGGAGCAGAGTGGCCGTTGAGGGGTACTCAATCACGACCGGAATCATGAGTGGGTAGCGGTCTACGTTGTATTTGTCGATGACGTAGGGCGTGTCTCCTATTCCGTCGCTGCCTGTTTCATTCTGGTAGGGGCCGCTGTAAACGTCCTGGCCCTTGTAGTCGGACCAGTAGTTGCCGCCCGCGGGGTAGCCGTTGTCCCAAGTGTTTGTCGAGTTGTAACCGTGTTCTGGGGAGCTCAGGACCAAGATGTTGTTCGTGTTGTTGCAAAGGTTGTGATAAAAAAGGTTGTGGCTTGAGTACCACATCCAAAAACCGTATCCATCGTTGTTCGTGACGATGTTTTCGGTGAAGTTGTTGTAGTCGCTGGGGTCGTCGAGTCGAATGCCGCGGCTGACGCTTCCGGTCACGGTGTTGTGGGAGACAGAGTTTCCGTTCGAATTTACGAGAGCGATGCCCTCGTAGTTGCTTGTGACGATGTTATCTTTCACGTTGCAGCCGGACGAGTTTTGGAGGACGATGCCGTAGAATGAAGCGTTCTGCACCGTGTTCTCGGACACTGTGTCATTGTCAGAGCCATACAGGATGATTCCGTTTAGGCCGGTTTCTTCTACAACGTTCGCTATCACGGTGTTCCTGACTGATTGATATAGCATTATGCCGTTGTAGCCATCGTCGATCAGAACGTTTCCGCTGATGCTACAGTTTTCAACGTTTGAAAGCTCTATCGCTGAGTCTTGAATGGAAGCGCCGGAGTTTTTCACCGTGAGGTTCATGATCGCAACTTTTCCAGCCGATATTTCGATGACTGTCCCGAGTCCGGAGCCATCGATTACCGTGGTGTTAACGTTTTCACCTATGAGCGATATTGACTTGTTCACGAGGACGTTTTCGTAATACGTGCCTGTTTTGACGTATATCACGTCTCCCGAACTTGCGTTGTTTATAGCTTGTTGTACGGTCGCGAAATCGTCTGGAACAACTATGGCCGCGTGTTCGACTTCGGACGAATGAACGGGAAGGAATGGAGCGGACCTGCAGCCGAGCAGCAGCCCTATTATCATCGCGAGCACCGCCTTCTTCTGCAACCTGTTTCGCCTAGTCAAGAATGATCAAATCGCGACATAACCTTTTCGAGTCTTCTCCGTGATCCTGTCTTCAAAAATAGTGGTCGTCAACATGTGGTCTTCACGCGCCAGGGGCATCGAATCTGCCTGAAAAAATCCTGCTAGCTCTTCAAGAAAAGTGGTTTAGTCCTAGCGGTTTGAGTGTAAGATGAATTCTCATCCGATATAGATGAGCAGCGGGCGTTATCCATAAATATGCAGGAGCAAACATATACGGAAGGAATTCGAATTGAGCGAAGCAAGAAACGGAAGCAAGAGGGCACGGTTGCTCGCGAGGGCTTTGGTTGTTATTGCAGTTCTTGCTGTCAACGTTGCTTGCATTTCGGCTATCTTATCACTCGTCGGGGCTGGAACGGCAACTCCGCGCGTTTACGTGACGGACTTTACCTACACTAACATAGGTGGTACTCCGCCGTATGCCCTTGTGAGCGGAAGCGTATTGAACCCGAGTTCGTTGACGGCAAATGATGTGACCGTAGTTCTTGGTGTTTACGTCAAGTTTATGCAGGTGCCTCTGAACACGAGCAACGTTGACGTAGGAAACGTTCCAGGAGGCTCTTCAAAGAGTTTCACTACTGATGTCCAGTACTCTGGCGACTATTATGTCCTGTTTGACGGCGTTGGCGTTGATCTGTTACTGCGCAGCAGGTTCGATTTCGGTTTGGGCTTTTTTGTTGTGGCGTTGCCGATGGCTGTTTTTCTGCCCGCCCTGGATGTCTATTGTGCTTACAGACTAGGTTTGTTCAGCTGGATGAAGGCCAGAAAGAAGGTTGTTGTGGCAACCGTTGTATGGAGTGCGGCAATCGCGCTCGTGGTAATAGTGCCTTACTCGCTTTTCTACCATGGCTCAGGAATAGCTGCTTTTACTACTCTTTTTGGGCAGTACCCGGGGCTTCAAATTTCAGACTGGGTCATCGTCTTCCTCATAAGTATCGCTGCGGGCGCCATTATCGCGGGCTTGGAGACAATCGTGTACAGTTTCTTGGCGAGCCTTGTGCTCTCGGTGATCTTCGAAGTCACTTATGGGAGCTTCTTGATCTGGTACGGCCTAGGATACGGGCAGTCTTTCACGTTTATCGTGCCCGGCGTTAGTTTTGTGACGTATTTTGAGGCCGTGATCGAGGGAGTGTTCCTGACAGTGATGAGAATGACAAACATAATCGTCCCCATCTTCTGCATCTTGGGAGTTTTCATAGGAGCCATTGTGCGAAGCTACTTTGATCCTAGTGTAGACGTTTGATGCTTCTCAGACGGCGCTGTACTTTTGAGCCGCGAGAAACCCATGTTCCGCATCTTTTTCGGATCTCTTGCAGTTAATGACTTGGTCGGCGCCTCAACGTCGTGTGTGCAAAAGGTTAAATCCTTCTGGAAGCCACGGATTTAAGGGGGGAAATTGAATGTCAAAGGTTCTGAAGGAAAATTGGTTTTGGTATATAATCTTCTTCGTAGTGCTCATTGTAACTGTTCCTTTTGCGGTTATTTACCTTGTTTTGCTCTTGCCTCCTATCTGGGGGCCGGCCTCTTTCATGGTTGCTCTGATAATCGTCTGGGCCCTGGTGAGCGGCTACAAGGACTGGGTTACCGCGAGGCGAAAAGAGGAACAAGAAAAAGGGCTCAGGGGCTCTGCCTAGCCAGACTTGGACTTTCTGCCCATTAAAAACGGCGGTAGCACCAAGAACAGAGATGCTATCAACAGCATCGTCTGTGGCGGTTGGAGCTGGAATGTTATAACGTAGGGAATAGACACTTGGTTGAAGACAAAATAGTTTATCAAGGTGTAGATCGCCCCACACGATGTGACCGTGGCAGCGGATTTCAAGTAAGAGACGCTCATGATCTCTTTCAACCCTAGAATGAGTATTATGATCATCCAAATGTTCGTCAGGCCGAACACCGCCATGGGCCACGTTGTCAAGTACGGTTTGCTCGTGAATATGAATGACGTGAAGAGTTGAAGGCTTATCGGGGCGTAGGCGAAGCCTGTGACCGCGGCTACGCTTGCGAGGCTAGCTTTTTCTCCGAACAGTCTCACTCCCACGAAGAAGAGTATGAGTGACAGGAGTGCCCACTTGAGTATTCCGAGCCCCATGAGTATTATGGGCGTTTGGACTATTGCAATGTCAAGGCTGATCCTCCCCGTGAACAGCACTTCAAAGGGGATGTTTGCGTTCGCTGCGCCGACTATTCTTTCCATGTTAAAGGTGAAGACACCGTTGCCTATTCCGCTCAGAAGGTTCGCGAAGAGTATGACCAATGCCGCATCCCTCACAGAGGTATCTTTCATGAAGTGTTGGAAGAGTCTTGGGCTTGCTTTCAACGCCGACAGCATCTTGCCGACGAAAGTGTCGGCGAATGGCCTTGGCGTTTCGTAGTTCAAGGCCGCACCGATGAAGGCCAGGATGGACCCTACGATGAACCCGCCACCGTACAACAAGGCGACAGCCGAGAACAGCATAATCAAGAGCGATAAGGGCCCCACGTTCCTGGGCTTTAGGTATAAACTCAATGAGCAATACAGCAGTATAGCAACCATGATTAGGCCCAGCGCAAGCCCAATGCCATCGGTGTAACCGCGTACCCCGAAAGCTATCCTTCCCCAGAGGGGTGCAGAATCTGGCAAGACAGTGTCCACGGATTCTGCGGAGGTTGAAACCACGAAGGGAGCGCTGCTCATGGCGATTGCAAGAATGTTAAGGAGTATCAGGATGCCGCCTGCAAGCGAGAGAATAGCCGCACGGTTCATCCGTCTTTCCATTATGCTTTCACCAAGTGATGATCTTGCATCGTTTCTTTGTTATTTAAGACTTTGGATTCCGCGTCTCCTGTCCGAATACATGGTTCGAACTGGGAGCAAACACACAGCGATTACTAGCGCAGCTGCAATTGTTAAGTACCAGCCTATTGATGGTCCCCACGCGGCCAAGACCTCGCCATTCCACGCCGAGGTCCTGTCGGCTATTGCAAACGACCCTGAGAAGCTGGTTACGCCAAAAGCCAGCTGCAGTGGAGCTATAAGCAGGATTGCTGCTGCCAGGACTCCGACCATGTACGTGTATCTTTCAAGCTTCATCTTTGTTCTCGTTATTACTAGTATGAGGAGCATCGTCACTATCGTGAGCACTAAGCCTGCTAACGCCAGCGGCAGCGTCTGATTCGTCGTCTCGGCTATCTGTTTCGTCTGCTGTGCAAAGCTTGTTAGGTTGCCGATGCTGAATTTGAATTCATTCGTTAGGCTTCCGTCTGTTCGGCTTGCTGTTACGGTTCGGAACATGTATGAAAACGGGTAAATGGGCACCGAAGCAGGGTCTTGGTACTCAGTTGTGTTCGTAATGGCGATTGACAGCGTGTCCGTCTCGTTACCATCAGTCCTCTCTACGTTCAGTGTTTTGAACAAGTTCGCATCAATTGTCGTCGTGGAGTTACTCATCAGTTGTAGTTCTGGTGATGTTCTGACACTCCACCAGGGCTGGATAATGGCGACTGATGCAAGTATGACCGCGAAGATGGCCAGTATAGGAACTATCACATCGCTTCTCATGATCAACATGGTTTTTCCCATTCAAACGACTCCTCAGGCTTCTTGCTCTTGATCGAATCATGTCTTAAGCTTTTTCAGAGTAAAGGTGGCATGCGACGTACCTGTCTTTTCCGACGTGGGATAGTCTTGGTTCCGTCATGCGGCATATGTCCCCGATGTACTGGGGGCATCTCGTGTGAAATCTGCATCCGGAAGGCGGATTTATGGGGCTCGGGATTTCGCCCTTGATCACCACTTCGGCTCGTTTCGATTCCGGGTCTGGAACCGGCACGGCGGCCATGAGCGCCTTCGTGTACGGGTGCAACGGCTCATAGATTATGTCTTCGGTGTATCCTCTCTCCATTATTTTTCCGAGGTACATTACGGCAAGCCTGTCACACAGATGCCTTGCCAAAGCTAGGTCATGTGTAACGTACAGGAACGAGACGTTGTGTTTTTCCATCAGGTCCACCATGAGGTTCAAAACCTCCGCCCTGATGGAAACGTCCAGCATCGATACTGGTTCATCTGCGACTATGAAGTCAGGTTTGAGTACTAAGGCTCTGGCTATGGCGATTCTTTGTCGCTGTCCCCCGCTCACTTCATGGGGGAACCTGGGAACAAATTCCTCAGGCGGTGTCAGCTGAACTTCTTCCAAGGCCGAGGCGACTCTTTCCTGGACTTCTCTTTCATTTTTACATATTCTCTGAACGTGCAAGGGTTCGCTTACTATGCTGCCTATAGTCATTCTTGGGTTCAGCGATTCGTACGGGTCTTGGAATATTATCTGCATTTTTCTCCTATACGGACGAAACTCCTTTGGCTGGAGTTTGGTAATGTCCTTATCTTTGTAAATAACAGTCCCACCTGTGGGCTCGATTAGCCTCAGTATCAGCCTTCCCGTGGTCGTCTTTCCGCTCCCGCTTTCGCCTGCGAGCCCATAGATCTCCTTTGGCTTCACGTCGAAGCTTATTCCGTCTACGGCTTTTACAAAGAGCTTTTGTCCACCTGTTAAGCTTTTTACGAAGCCCGTGCGAACGGGGAACCATTTCTTGAGTTCGTTGACTTTCAGCAGCGTTTCTTCCATGGCATTCACCTATGTCTTGTTGTAGAGGTGGCATGCGACGTAGTGGTCTTTCTCCACCTCAATGAGTTCAGGATCAACGTTCAGACATATTGGCATAGCAAATTTGCATCTCTCAGTGAACTTGCATCCAACAGGCGCCTTCAACAGGTCTGGAGGTGTGCCTGGTATGGAGACTAGCCTCGTCTTCGGAGCTTTTACTCCAGGAAAGGCGCCTAAGAGACCTTGCGTGTATGGGTGCAGAGGATTCTTGAAGATGGCGAATATGTCGCCTCTTTCAGCGATTCTTCCGCCATACATTATAGCCGTTTTTTCGCAGGTCTCGGCTATGATTGATAGATCGTGACTTATTATTATCAGGGAGAGGTTCAGTCTCTCTTTGAGTTGCCTCAGGAGCTGAAGTACTTGGGCCTGAACGATAACATCCAGGGCTGTGCTCGGTTCATCTGCAATCAGGATGTCCGGGTTACACGCCAAGGCCATGGCTATCATTGCCCTTTGTCTCATTCCTCCGCTGAACTCGTGTGCATAATGTTCAAGTCTCGAGGGATCTATCCCGACGAGTTGGAACAGTTTTCCTGCCCTTTCCAACGCTTCCTGTCGTTCAACGTTTTGTTCGTGTATCTGAATTGCTTCGACGATTTGATCGGAAACCTTGATCACGGGGTTCATGGCATTCATTGCCCCTTGGAAGACCAGGGAGATTCCTTTCCACCTTACATCTTCTTTCAGTTCGGCTTCGGTCAGCTTCACTATGTCGACGTCTCTAAAGAGTATTCGACCGCCAACTATCATGCCGTTTGACGGAAGAACCCTCAGGAGTGACGTTGCGATCGTCGTCTTTCCACATCCTGACTCCCCCACCAGTCCCAAGGCCTGTCCCTTTTCAAGGTCGAAGGAGACGCCGTCAACGGCCTTTACAAAACCCCTCTGAATCTTGTAGTACGTCCTCAAGCCGTCTACTTTGAGTGCAAGCATGCCATTGACCTTTTTGTTAGGAAAGTTACATGTTGGTTTAGTATAAAATCTTTTGCTTCTGCCCAAGAAGCTTTTTATCCACTGGATACGCTGATTAGCAAGCGTGTCACTGTGAGAACTGAATGGCTTAACAAGCATATAGAACCTTCAAGGCTGTGCGATCCCGTGAAGGGTTTCTTCGAGGAGAGAGGTCTCAGCTCCAAGGAAACAGTCTCAAAAGGCAAGCATCGTATAGAGGCGTTTCTTGCGGGTGCCGATTCTATGCCCTTTGCAATTGTCGAGATCTCCGGTGATCCGAGCAGAATAGTCGTCGACTTCTCTCCATGGGGGAAGAACGAGCGAACGGCACAGACGATGCTTGTTTCATCAATCTTGACACTTCTGGGAGGCGGAGTCTTAGTTCGGCAGGGTCTCAGGAAAAAGGAGTTGATGGAAAAGGTTGAAAATCAATTCTGGGACTTCCTCGACAGCCGTGTCTTAGAGCTCACCAGTTGAAACGGTTTCAATCAGAGTCAGCGTGCGGTCTTCTTTAATCCTCACTTTTGTGCTGCTCCACGATGAGCATGTTGATCGGGATCACCTTACAAAGGCTTAAATATTTCTGAAAGTGAATCCCTTACGGTAATGACATGGGACTGAGAGGATATATTGCTAAGCGACTCGTCTATGCAGTAATACTTGTTATCTGTGCGTTGTCATTGAATTTTCTCATTTTTGAATTGATGCCGGGGGAGATTGCAACAGTGTTCATTCAGCAAAGAGGGTTGGCTCCATCGCTGGCTAATCAGCTCATATACGAGTTCAATCACAACTGGGGTCTTGACCAGCCGCTCCATATAAAATATCTTATTTATATCAGAAACATGTTCACCTGGAACTTTGGAATTTCAATGGCAAACCGGACACCGGTTGCAGGCCAGATACTGGCCAGAATTCCCTGGACCCTTATCCTCATTGGCCTTGCAACGGTCATATCCATAGGCATTGGCATAACACTCGGTGTCGTAAGCGCGTACAAAAGAGGCTCAACTCTTGACAGCACGAACCTCGTTGCGGCGCTCATGCTCGGGTCTGTTCCAGTCTTTTGGTTAGGTCTGGTTTTTGTCGTTATTTTCTCTCAGTGGCTCAGGTTATTTCCACCATCGCTAGCATGGCCCAGCGAGTGGGGTTTGCCTGGACAGTCGCCGATGTTGTACAGCGTCGGCAATGCGGTCGTCCAGGGTTCGAATGGTTTTGTCACCACTTTAAACGTGGGCTCCGGAGCCTTGACCGTTGCTGCTGGGATCATCAGTCATGCTTTTCTTCCCGTGTTCACCCTCTCGATTTTCTTGTACGGGGGCTATACGCTCTTAGCCAGAGCGACGATGATAGACGCTTTGACTGAGGACTATATAGTTACGGCAAGGGCAAAGGGCGTGAGCGAGACCTCAGTCTTGTTCAGGCACGCGCTTAGGAATGCCTCGCTCCCAATAATTACCGCAGTGGCTTTGGCTTTCGGCTTTCTCTTCTCCGGAGCCACGATAACTGAAACAGTCTTTTCTTGGCCTGGCCTGGGACTATGGATTTTCAGAGCAGTTCAGCTGAAGGACTTCTTTGCCATGCAGGCAATATTCTTCATCATAACGCTGATGGTCATAATTGCGAACATAATGGCTGATTTCCTTTACGGAGTAGTAGATCCGAGAATCAAGTACGGGTGAGAAAGATGGCGGCAAGAGGCGAAAGGACAAGTTACACTTTAAAACGGATTTGGGGCTTCTTCCAAATCTTCCTTCGGAACAAGCGAGGCCTGCTCGGACTGATCATAATTTTCTTCTTCATCATTATGGCACTCACCGCTCCACTTTTGACGCCATATCAACCGCTTCAACCATATTTATCAGGAAGCTACGCTGCGCCAACCTGGCTCAAGTATTTGCCCACCGTTCTCGGAGGCGACCCAACACTCTCAGAAAATTTTCAAGCAATCAACAACACAGACTTCTCGCAGGGAATTGGCAACTGGAAAATGACAAAGGATTCGGCGCATATAAGCGATCTCCAGGCGTTGAATGGAGGACCAGAAAACGTCAGTCACAGTGTGATGCTGAGCTTCACGAGAGACGAAACAGGCGACGAATCAGTTCTGACAGGCCAAAGCAATGCATCAATCTTCCTTGATTTCTATTTTCCGTATCAGGGTCCACCCGAGGAATTCAAAGGAGTCACAGAGATTTTCGTGAATGGAACGTATTCGAATTTTACGACACAGGTGTACAAGCTGAACATAACCTCTGGCAAGTTCTACTATGAAACAGTGATCAGACAAACATTAGCGGTTATTCCACAAGTGCATATTTTCCTCGAGAGGCTCTCAGATGGGAAGAAATGGGTTATGTGGCCAGACCCCGCAGACGCGACGAACACGACAGACTGGGAAATAAACGGCAGTATTCCATTGGCCTCGGCGAGTTGGATGCAATCGCTGTCGGATTCGAACAACCTTTTCGACTATAAGTTCCCAGGTCTTTTCCCAGGTTCTGTAAACGGGGCAACCGTTTTGACTCAGATCTTCAACGAAACCGCGGGCGGGGCTCCGGGGAACTTCAGATTTGGCTTGGACGTAAGCTTCATTGACAATTTGAACTCGACTGTTCCGGGTCAAACGACGATCTACATTAAGTCAGCTTCTTTCTTTAGCTACGGCAAAGCGTGGGGTCTGCTTGGAACAGACCAGATTGGAGATGACCTCTTTACCCAACTGGTGTATGGTTCAAGAATTTCTTTGGTCGTGGGATTACTGGCAGCCGTGATTGGAGTAGTCTTAGGTTTGGCTGTTGGATTAGCTGCGGGTTTCTTGGGGTCAACCGCAGATGAGTTCTTAATGAGATTCACCGACCTACTGCTTGTCATACCCTTTCTCCCGTTGATGATGGTGTTAGTGGAAATACTGGGACCAGGCATAGAGAACCTAATCATAATCATAGGCTTCCTGGGTTGGATGGGCTTTGCAAGGGTCATAAGGTCTCAAGTACTGAGCCTAAAGGAGAGGCCTTTCATCGAGGCGGCAAAATCGGTAGGCGCCGGTAGAATGCACATAATCGTGAGACACATAATGCCCAACGTGATGGCACTCGTGTACGTTACACTCGCTCAGTCAGTGCCCGGGGCCATAACTCTGGAAGCGTCGTTGGCTTTCCTGGGCTTCTATGATCCTTACCGAATGTCTTGGGGCAGGATGCTAAATGGCGCCTTTTTCACAAGCGGCTCGCTGTCATGGTGGTGGGTCATCATTCCAGGCCTATGCATAGCTCTTCTAGCAATGGCTTTCATACTGCTCGGATTTGCCCTTGACGAAATCATGAATCCTAGACTCAGACTGAGACGGTGACAGAAGTTTCGAAACTGATGTCCTCACAATCGTACTGAAACTTCGTTCCCAAAACTGCCAATGCTTGGAGTACTTTGCCCGGAAACCTGCAATATTTTCCTCACCAAGAAGAAGACCTTTCACCAGCAAGCGTGTTAATCCTCCGCTTTTTCTCGAGGCCTCCATACTTTATGCTTCATTATGCTCGTATTATCAATAATCAGAAAACTGCTTGGGAATCTTGATTGCTGATTGGCACTCGCTTTTTCATAATTCTTCATTAACCTTCGACAAAGTTGGAACCTATGAATTTGCGCGATTTTTCGGGTGGCTTTCCTTCCAAGCAGACGTGAAGCAGTGAATCCAGTGCTATCAACTTGGGGGGCCGTTGACTCGTTAACAGATTATGATGTCGTTGACAAATCGGTTGAGTTCACCTTTCGAGCATTGCTTTCGCCGTTAAAGGACGCGGAATGCTAAACGGGGGGTTCATCACATAAAGGGGGTGATTTATTTTTTCGCTGACATCTGGCTATCAAGGCATCGGGGGATCTAAGCGGTACATAAAAAACCGGCGTGATGGAAGAGTGTGTTTAGAGTGTTCTCAGGCTGAAACACGGACAAAACACCCTCAGCTCCGGCGCGTGGTTGTGTTAACGTTTGGCGTATTTTAACATCCCAAAAGGCATTTATCCAATTGTGACTAGCTTCTGCCAAGCACTAGTGTGTGCTATTCTTCTGACGTGAACGTGGGAGGCGCATGTCTCTCTTAGAAGTTTTGGAGATTTGCCTTGTTTTCTTCAAGCCGTAGATCAGGAACACAACGCTTGCAGGGATCGTAAGGAAGTTGACGTACACCAGGTTTGTGTAAGGGTACGATTTTTGCAGGGTCGTAACTGCATAGTTTAGTACAAAGCTCGCGGGTGGAAACTGTCCATCCGCTCGAAAATCTATTGCATAACCGACAAAAGTCACGTTCGCAAGGTATGTGCCATTATACTCGGCTGCCCCCAAGATCAACCCGTTTGCAGCGTTGAAGTTGGGCGCAAGGTGCAGCGTCTGATTGATTCCGGGCGCCGTGTATAGCATTGTAGCGTTATAGAGGCCATATCGACTTGGGTTAGTCACATCATAAGTGTACCAAAGCTCATATTGAGATAGACCGTTTTCCGGATCCGTAATGTTTATGTCAACGTACATGATGGGTGTTCCATCATCTAACATGTCAAAGGCCCGTGTGTTGTTGAACCAAAACATGTTGGGAGACAGCTGGGCCAGGATGATCTCGTTTGCGGAGAAGTTCGCCGAATATTCCCATGCATTTTGATTTTGGGGCCAAGGTCCGGCGGTTGTGCTGACCGTCCCGTAAGCCGTGTTATAAGAAGCTAATAGAACAGGGGTTGCCAGTAGCAGAATTATCCCCACTGCGACTGCCCATACTTTCATGCTTCGCAGATTCCTCTCCTGCAATATGTACGTAAAACGCTCCTCTTAAACCTTGCACAAACTGCCCACTTTTTTGGTTGAATGCCTCTGACTGACACTGTAACATTTTTCCATAAACCTTTTAAACACCCTCCACCCTCTTTTCATATCGCATAAGGAGAAAAGGAGAGAAAAAAATGAAAAAAGCTATACTAATTAGCATCGCAATGCTTGCTTTACTAGCAATGACGATAGTTCCAACATACGCATTTGTCATACCCCCGAACCCTTCAAGTGAAACCAACGTCTACGAAATGTACGGTCCTCACATTAAAGGACTCAACATAATAGTATACTCAGATACCACGGCTGAATGGACAGCCATGGCCGCTAACACTCTAGACTTGGAAGACTGGGCTCTCGACATCCCGCACATAACGTTGTGGAGTAACAACGCAAACGGGATGGTTGAGGCAAACTACGGCGGCGAAGCCGGCTACTACCTCTTAGACGTAAACAACAACGCGACGTACGCGGCAAGCGACGCCGGCCCATTCCTTCACAACCCGACCAGCGAACTGCCGCTAAGACAGGCTCTGGCCTACGCTGCAAACCGATCCGACATAGTCCAGTTTACAGGAGGCTTAGCACTCCCAATGTACACTCTTATACCGACCTACATGGCTGGCTACGTCAACCACGACATCGACCCAGCAGGCAGCTTGGCTGCACTGTCGTATGACACACTCGCAAGAGGTGGCGACACTGCGGCGGCAAACGCGTTGCTCGACGCAAACGGCTACGCGATAGTTGGCGGCTGGAGAATCGACCCAGTGGCCCTGGGAGGAAACGGATTAGCACTGAACCTCATATTCTACTCAAGAAGCGGCGACCGAGGAACGTTCGGTGACCACTACAACAGCATATTGAACAATGTTCTGCACATCAAGACAACCTACTACAGCAACGTGCCAAGAAGCACCGTTACTGGTCCAGTCTTTGCTCAGGAGTACTTTAACCTGTACACTGGCGGCTGGACGGGCATCGGCCCAGACCCAGACTTTATGGACGACTTGTACGACGGTAGCAACTATTATCACCCAGGCTCCCCACCAAACTATGACGGCATAGACTACGCAGACCTGAACGCAAACCTTACAACCGTGAAGACCGCGTTGAGCATCGCACAAGGCACAGCAGCCGTGTTGGACGCTCAAGTCAAATTCGCGGAGCACGCGGCCTCAGTCCCACTGTGGTGCTACACAGGTGTCAAGGACTACAAGAACTTGGCAGTAGCAAATGGTGGACAATGGAAAGACCTGGTGAACCAGAAAGGAGTCGGGGTCAACAGTTGGTGGTCAACACTGAGCATGAAACAAGTCGGCAATCTGTACCCGAACGCCTTTGCGTACTATGGCTTCTCGTCAACCGTCACACTGCAGAACATGGTCTACGTACAATGGTACTGGGACCAGGAAGTAGTTGGCAGAATATATGACGGTGGAGCAGGAAGAGACCCGTATACTCTAGCCTCATGGGTTCCATCGCTGTACAAGAGTTGGACAGTAGGCACTTGGAATGATCCTTCCGCAGGCGGCGCAGCCAAGACAGCAGTGACTATCACACTGCGTCCCGACATCTACTGGCAAGATGGTCATCCATTCACGGCAGCAGACGTTTACTACGGCCTTGTAGAAATAAGCAAGGATCTGCTGGCTAAGGGCTTCCCACCACCATGGTGGTATCCAACAGTCCAGTACATGCGGTCCGTTGAGATCATCGACGACTACAACATACAAGTACTTCTGGACGTCAACAGTGTCTGGGCAGTAGGATGGGTCATAGGCAACGTCGTAATACCGAAGCACATTTGGAAGCCGATAGTTGACGCTTCAACGGTCGGCTCGCTGAATCCTCGGAACGTCGACGCAACGACGCCTGACCCGTACATAATCGGCACAGGCCCGTTCAGATGGTACTCTGGTGTCGGCAGCAACACAGGCCAGACAATCGTTCTGGTCGCCAACAGTCCAGGCAGCTCAGCCCCAGATCCAGCCACAGGCCTAACACCGATAATTAGCCCAGGCTATTACTTCTACAACCCAATCTACGTGGACGTTACACCAGACAACAACCTGAATAAAGTGAATCTCTCGCCAATAACAGCACCTTCAGTCGTATCCAACATAACCATAACCCTGAGAAACATGGACACACACGACAGCTTGACAGTGAACAAGTACGTATACGTCAACGGCGTGCTGCAAGGCGGATTCCCACACGATGTTACACTGCTACCAATGGCCGTGTGGAATTCATCAAACCCGTACCCAGCAGATGGTGCGGGCCACGCTGACGTTGAAACACTACATCTGACGCTGCTCAAGAAGACACTGACCTTCGTCAAAGTAGCCGTACACATCAAAGGACCATCAACCCTCGGAGACCCACAGGCTAACCCGTGGATCAGCACATGGGTAAACGTCACAATCCCGATCTGGGTAACCATCCCAAGGGACATTTCAGGCACCACACTCTACGACGTCTTAGGCTACACTTCATATCCAAACTACCTGAAGAGTGAGGCACCAGCCCCAGATCTGAAGGTAGACGGCAAAGACATTGCGGGCGCAGCATTGGCATTCGGAACAGTCCCAGGCGATCCGAGATGGAACACGGTGGCAGACGTCAACCACGACTATAGGGTTGACGGCAAGGACATCGCGACCATCGCGCTGAGCTTCGGCTACTAAACGCGCAAAACAGACCGAAAGTCAAACAATCTCCCCTTCTTTTTTGTTAAACAAACCTATCAAGGAAAAATCGCTCACGTTTGACGTCGAACCCGTTCTTCATAATCCTTTATGATGCGGACATATTACCGTCTGAACATCCAGATCATCGCTCAGGGCGAAAGGGCATTATGAAGCAGGACGAAATGATTCCCTCCGCGAAATACATCCGGGTCGGCAATAGAAGATAATTCCAAAATCTTTAAATCGTCATTCGACGCAATTATGACTTGCAAATAAGGAGAAGGGAGAAATATAAATGAATAAACTATCAGTTATAGCAACTCTAATGCTCGCAACACTAATGCTTTCAATAACACCAGTCTTCGCGCCGATTATCGTACCGCACAATGCAGACGCCATGTGGATCGAGCCCTCACCAAAGAGCTACATCTCTGGACCAGTCGGGACGTTGTTTAACGTCACCGTAGCCCTTAACATGACTGAAACCACTTTCGCATGGCAAGCCGTGATATACTACAACCACACTCAACTGAACGCTCTTACCATCTATAAGACTGCACCGCCGACCAGCGAATTCATGGCTGGCTTTGCAACCACTTTCAATACTGCAATCAACCCAGGAGCCTATCCACCAATCGGAGATCTTCAAGCAGTAGTGTGCTCTGAAACACTATCATCGCCAGATGTACAGCCGGGACCACACTGGGGAACCCTATTCACTGTAACGTTCAACATAACACTAGCAGTACCCAAGGGCGTAACACCGTTATCCAGTGCGTTTGACATAAGCACAGAATACGCTCTTACCAACACATACGTGTGGGATCCAACGGGCACTCCAATACCATTTACCCCCCACGACGGTTTATACACCAACACGTGGGCACCGCCAACAACGAAGCCATTCATGGGGATTGAAGGCCCAAGCGCCTGGCCACTTACCTTTGGCCCAGGAGCAGTAGTAGGCCAAACCTTCGACGTGAAAGTCTACGTGAAGCAGATCGACCCGGCATGGTTCCTGAACAACGTGACATTCACGCTGAGCTGGAACAGCACCGTGATAGATGTCCTGGGCGCACCAGGAGCAAACTTCACGCTGGCCCCAGATTGGACTGTGACAACAAACACCTTCGGAGTAGGCACATGGACCTTTGAGGCAGACTACACTGGAACAGCACCCAATTTGCCGAACGCGGTGCTCGTTGCTACACTGCATTTCACAATAATGACTCAACAGATTGCACCGCCCGCCTCACCATCCGCCACGGACGAGAGCCTTCTAACGTTCTCGGGCGTTGTGTTCTGGAACCATACGCTGCAGATAACAGCGGATACTCCTGAACAAGGCCACGTTATCGTTGGAGCTTTCATCGTGCTGAAACTGCCTTGGCTGCAAGTTGACCCAACGGTCACCGTTGCTGGTCCAAGCCCAATGATCGGAGGCATAGTCTGCGTCAACGTTGACGTTGAGAACCTGACGGGTTCATGGTACACAGTGGCTATTCAGTTCCGACTGCAATACGATGATACGGTGCTTCAGCTCGTGAGCGCATCAGAAGGGGCGTTCATGCAAAACCCCGCGTGGAACCTGTACGGAACATTCTTCACCAGCATTAATAACGTGGGAGGAGACTTTACGTACCCGTTCACGCACGTCCTAGTCTTAGACCTGCTGTTTCCAAACACGACCAGCGGTGTCTATGACCAGACAACATTCCCGAACGCACCACTGACCCCCACCCCTGAAACACCAGATGTCAACCCAACCGTAGCCACATTCTGCTTCAAAGTCCTACAGCAGAACTGCTTCGATCAGGCAAACATAACCACAGCCTTGAACATACTGCCATTCTGGCCACCGACAGACGACAACTTCATCGACAAAGACGCCAACTACATAACCGATCTGCCCGGAGTAAACGGCACGGTCGTAATCCAGGCACTCAACGAAGTTGATCGCCAGATCGACCTAGTCGGCGGATCAGTCAACGACGGGTACGGAATACTCACGGGAGCATGGCCGTTCCCATATCCGGCTCCGAACTACTACACGGGCTCGCCAAGCTACTTGGCCTTCCCAGCACCATACGGCGGACAAGGACCGAACGCCCCAATGGACATAGTATTCCCACAATCGCAGATATTCCTCGACACATACGTGACATACAACTACTGGCCAGTACAAAGCAAAGATGTCGGCTTCGAGATTGAAGGTCCATACATACATCTTCCGAACGGATCGTACGTACCAGCCCAAAGCTACCAGATATGGGCAAAACTTACAGCTACCTCAGACGTAAATGGTGTCGCAACCACCTCGTACAGAATGCCATGGCCATGCCTCGACCCGGACAGCATCACTGGCGTGTGGAAGATAACTTCCACAGTCACCATCGCCGACCAAGTAGTCAGCGACACGATGTATTTCTACTACCAGCGCCTAGTCTACATAACAAGCGTATCGACAGACTCCTACAGCTATTACCATGACCAATGTGTCAAGGTAACGGTGGACTACCAGACACACTCTCAAGAGATGTACCCGGCACTGTTCGCTATTGTGATTTCGGACAACCTGACCGTACCGTTCGGCTTTGCAACCTACAGCACAATGGTGGGAGGAGCAGTCTTCTGCACATGGAAGAATAGCACCTTCACAGTGACAATATGCATACCGAAATGGGCATATGCAGGCAACGGCTTCGTACGCGTGTCAGTGTACGACAAAGACCCAACAATCGGCGGCGAAGCATTAGCACCCGAATATACGCCATACCCCGTAATCAACATATACCCGTACTAAAAACAACAACAAACCCCTACTTTTTTTATTTTCATTATCGAAGCAGCGGAGACTCTATTCTGAAACGACTTAGAATAATATTCCAGAACGCTTATTAGCCGTTTTCCTCACGTAGACATAAGCAAGGAGAGAAGACAAAGTGCATCAAAAAAAGAATGCTTACGCTTTGATTTTAATATTATCGTTGGTTGCAATCCCCATGCTCGGGTTGACGAACCTGTCGGAATCCATGCCGCAGAGCCTTGCCGTGCTAACGATCACGGCGACGACCGACCAGAGGACCTACCTGCAACGGCAAAAAGCCACCGTGAGCGGGAACGTCACGGTTGGCGGATCACCAGCTAGCGACTTCGTGGTTGCGGTGGAGGTCAACAACCCACCTCCGTACGGGGCCTACTCTTTCAGGACGATCCAGGTCGGAAACCCCACAGGGCCTTGGTTAGCAAACGTCAGCAGCATCTACCTTCAGGACACGAGTAACAACCCAATAGACACTATCGAAGCGGGATCACAGATGATTGTCGGCATGAGCGTGTACAACGTACAGAGCACCGCGATAACGATATTCGCCACGACAACCGTGTACGATGCGAACATGGCCGTGCTCGGGACAAACATTTGGATGAGCAGCGTGGACCCTCTTCAAACGGTCAGGCACAGCTACCAGATGCAAATACCCAGCTGGGCAACCTCAGGTCAAGCCATGATAATAGGCTGCGTCTACAACAGTGAACCAGCGAGCGGAGGAATCGCCTACTGCCCTGAAACCGCGTACTACTACTACTTAAGCAGGACCCAAACTGGGCTATTGAATATAACACAGCCCTCTCAGCCCCCACCGCAAAGCACACCAGGTGCATACACAGACCCAATCAGGCTTCCAACCAACCCCCGCCCAGGGACTTACTCCGTATACGTACTGGGCCAATCAGGCCCAACCACAATATCATCAGCAACGACGAACTTCACCGTGCAAAGCACGACAGGTATTCCACCACAAGCATCATTCGCCTATTGGCCGCCGAACCCATCTATCAACCATCCCGTGAGCTTCGACGCATCATCATCGACCCCAGAAGGGTACAACGAAATAATAACCAGATACGAATGGGACTTCGGCGACGGAACACCACACTACATTACCACGGGCAGCCCAGCAAACCCAACAGCCAGCCACGCCTTCACGCAGGCAATACAGTACATAGTGACGTTGAACGTGACGAACAACGAGGGACTATGGTGCACAACATCAAAACCAATAACGATAGGCTTAGGCTACGGCCCAACAGCGAACTTCACGTATTCACCAACGTACGTCATAATAAACCAGACCGAAACCTTTGACGCATCAAGCTCCACACCCGGAGACTTCAGTACGATCGTAGACTACATGTGGGCCTTCTCAGACGGAACACCCCCCTATAATGTTACAACACCCCAAACAACTCATAAATTCGGTCAACCAGGAAACTACACGGCCACGCTGAAGGTCATAGATTCAGTAAACCGAACCGCACAGGCATCCACCACAATACAGGTAATAAACGCAACGAACGGGATCTACGACGTCAGCCATGACGGCAAAATCGACGGCAAAGACATAGCACTAACGGCATTGGCCTTTGGATCAGTACCCGCCTCACCCAATTGGAACCCGAATGCCGACGTCAACAAGGACAACAAAATCGACGGCAAAGACATAGCACTCGTCGCATTACACTTCGGAGAACTAGTCCACTAAAGCACAATGAGACAGATCCAACCACAACACTCCTTTTTCTGGAACATTATTCCAAAACGTTTAAACGTATTCCCACACGCGTATATCGTATATCTAAAGGAGAAAGGAAAATGAGAATAAGAGTCGCAGAATTAACGCTAGTCGTGATTCTTCTTATGAGCTTCACCGTGATTTTAGCAAGAGCACAACCGTCGCAGCCCCATAATGCCGATGTCATGTGGGTTGAGCCCTCACCACTCAGCTTCAGCACTAACACGACGTCTGTGGGGTTTAAGTTCAACGTCACTGTGGCCATGAACTTCACCGGAGACGTGTTCGCCTGGCAAGCCGTGATATACTACAACGCTACGCAGCTGAACTGCACCCGCGTCGGAGCCACGGCACCGCCGACCAGCGACTTCATGACGGGCCACTCAACAACCTTCTTGAAGGCAATCAGCCCCGGATCTTATCCGCCGGTTGGCGATCTAAAATCAGTGCTAGCCTCTGAAACATGCTCGTCCCCCGACTTCGTAACAGGACCACGCAGTGGAACCCTACTCTGGGCAGAATTCCAGATAATACTGGCACCAAGCTCAGGCACGTTCAACAGCAAGTTTGACATAAGCACAGAATACGCGGCCACTAACACGTACGTCTGGGACCCGACGGGCAATCCGTACACTTTCACGCCCTACGATGGCACCTACCAGTTCACCAATTCGTCCGGTCCACCACCTCCGCCACCTGCACTTTCAGTTTCTATAAGCCCGCTCTCAACCACGATACATGTAGGCCAAACGGTACACTTCACTTCAACAGTCAGCGGAGGAACAGTACCATACAGTTTCCAATGGTTCCTAAACGGAGCAACCGTGCCCAGCGCAACATCAAACAATTGGAACTTCACACCAGCAGCAATCCAATCTGACAACGTATACCTAACTGTTACAGACGACAATGGAACCATCGCAAGCTCGGTCAACGCCTCAGTCACAGTAACGGCGCCGCCTGGGGGAACCAGAATATACGTGGAGCCGCCTGAAATCATAAACCTGACCATGGGTCCGTCATCAACCTTCGATGTTAACGTCACACTGGGCAACGCAACGGACGTGGGATTGTGCACATTCAACCTCACCTACGTTCCGTCCGTCATAAACTGGGTTGGAATAGAGGTTTTCCGGGTTCAAGGCCAGTTTCCAATCGCCACATTGACGCTAGACGGCAAAACAGGCTTCGTATGGGTCAGCCTCAACTACTCGAGTCCAATCAGCACGGACCCTCCGGCCCCAATCGTTAGAATGAGCTTCCACGTTGAGGCCTACGGCATTTCACCCTTAAACCTGACCGACACACAGCTTCTAGACTCTGGAGGACAGCCGATATCTCATGACGAGTTCGACGGTTTCTTCTCGAACATAATAATTGACGTCGCAGTCACCAACGTCGTCCCAGCAACCAACTATATCTTTCAAGGATTGTCGGATGACATCAACGTGACAGTCCAGAACCTTGGCAACGTGAGCGAGACCTTCACCGCAAGCGCATACTACGATAGCTCGCTTATCGGAACCGTTCCAATCGTCAACCTGGCGCCCGGCGCCGAGACGACAGCAACCATCACGTGGAACACTGCAGGAGTGCCTGAAGGGAACTACACGATCACAGGAGTCGCCTCAATCGTACCATACGAAAGCAACACGGCCAACAACATATACGTCGACGGCATCGTGCAAGTCGTCACAATAATACACGACGTAGCCATAACCGACGTTACCCCAGCAAACAGCTGGGTCTACCGTGGCAACCTGCTGAAGATCAACGTGACCGCCGCGAACCTCGGCAACGTGAGCGAAAGCTTCAACGTAACCGCCTACGCCGACAACAACACGATAGGAACGTTCCCAGTCGTAAACTTGGCCTCAAACGCGCAGATCACCATAACCTTCGTCTGGAACACAACATCATATCCATCATGCCAGAACTACACGATAAGCGGTGTAGCAAGCCTTGTTCCGCACGAGTACAACGCGACCAACAACGTCTACATCGACGGCGCCGTCAAAGTAAGACTCTATGGCGACGTGAACGACGACGGCAAAGTTGACGGGAAAGACATAGCCTTGGCGTCTTTAGCCTTCGGAACAGTTCCAACAGATCCACGATGGAACCCCAACGCCGACATAAACCAGGACGGCAAGATCGACGGAAAAGACATCGTCTTGATCTCGCTAAACTTCGGAAAAAGCTGCTCATAAACTGTCCAAAACCTCTTTTTTTTTGTAGTTAGTCCATGAAAAGCCTTAAATGCAAAAGGAGTAGTATACACACTTCGGTGATTAATCGAACATGAAATCGAGAACGATCGCTATCGGAACCGTTGCTAGTTCAGTGCTCATGATGCTCCTAATCTGCACAGCACCAGCATTCGCTCAAATCATCGAGCCGCACAATGCGGACGCCATGTGGATTGAGCCGTCAATCAACAACTTCGACCCAAGCAATACTAATGTCGGGTTCAAGTTCAACGTCACCGTTGCCATGAATTTCACCGGAGACACGTTCGCGTGGCAAGCCGTGATATACTACAACGCTACGCAGCTGAACGCCACCCGCGTGGGAGCCACGGCACCGCCGTCCAGCGACTTCATGACGGGCCACTCAACAACCTTCACAAAGATAATCAACTCCAGTTCCTATCCAGTAGTAAATGGCTCTCTTCAATCCGTACTAGTCGCTGAAACATGCTCGGCCCCTGACTTCGTACCGGGACCGCACAGCGGAACCCTATTGTGGGCGGAATTCGAAATACTGCTTGCACCGGGCGCAGGTGAAAACTTGACAAGTACATTTGACATAAGCACAGAATACGTTCTTACCAACACGTACGTCTGGGACCAGACGGGCACTCCATATACCTTCACGCCGAGCGATGCTACTTACAGCTTCGTACCAGAGCTTGGCCCGTTGATGATCGCAATCTTCATGACTTCAACGCTGGCAGCCGTGATACTCAGCAAGAACCGCATCTCAAAGGAAACCAGAATAGACAGCAACTAGCAACTTCCACCCCTTTTTTGTACGGCTTTTTTGCGAATCAAACGCTCTATTTTGAATCAGTATTCAGAATCAATATTTCGGCGTAGGAAAAGTAAAATATAGATGAAAATCCTATAACTAGCTCATAGGTGTATAACTTGAAAAGAAGTCTAGCACTGACAATATTGATAGAACTAATTATCGTGAACTCGGTAGTTCTCTGCTCTGGGACTCTGAACCAGGCGGAAGCTCAGGCAACGCCAATGTTGTCAATTGACCCTGTGTCTTACACGGCTCAAAGAATCGGCGAAACGTTCAACATCACGGTGAACATCGCCAACTTGGACGCATCACAGAGAATGATAGTCGCCCAGTTCCGGGTAGTGTACAACGACACGCTGCTGCAAGCCGTGGACGTGGATGAAGGGCCATTCATGCCACAGTTCAATAACACGGACACGCCTCCATACACCGCCTTCATTAACTACACTGAAAACGATGCCCTTTGGGGCCCCAACGTTCTCGTAGGCATACTAGTCATGCCTAATTCTGCAGGACAATATTCAAACTTCCCTGATGGGAACGGAACGTTAGCGACAATAACATTCAGGACTCTATACCGAACTGTAGCGCCGTCACCTCCTGCTTCATGTCTCTTAAACCTCACAGACACGTTGCTAGTGGGCGTCGCCCTAGACAATGAGAACGTGACCGAGATTCCACAGATGCCGCCGCAAAGCGCTACATACTCTGCGCAGCCAATACCGATGCCAACGTTGAGCATTCAGCCAAGCGAATACGACGCAACTCTGCTCGGCGAGGTCTTCAGTATAAACGTAAACATCGACAATCTCGACGCAGACTCAAAAATGATAGTTGCCCAGTTCAGAGTACAATACAATGCAACTCTGCTTGAGGCCATCGACGCGACGGAAGGCGATTTCCTACAACAATTCCCCAACTCTGAGGGACCGTCGTACACTTACTTCATAAAATACATCGAGGACAATCGCTTTTACGGCCCCAACGTTCTCATCGGTATACTCCTGATGCCAAACTCAACGGGCGGGTACACAAACTATCCGCAAGGGAACGGGACACTGGCAACAATCACGTTCGAGACGATAGCCCAGCCCAACTCGTCCGAACCACCGATCATGTCAAACTTGGTGCTTAACGATACCCTGCTAGTTTCAAACCTGAACGGAGTAGACGTCGGAGAGATTCCGCAAACGCAGCCAGTCAACGGATTATACCAAGTCTCACCTCTGACGTTTACATACGAACCAGCCGAACCGTCAGCAGGCAAAGTGGCGCTGCTCAACGTCATCGAACCACAGAACCACGCTCAACAAACATTCAGCTGGGACTTCGGGGATGGAACCATGCTCAACACGACTGAATCCAGCACAGGTCACATTTATGCTTTAGCCGGCAACTACACCATAACGCTCACCGTCACAGGCGAAAACCTCACCTCAGCCACTGCAACGCAAGAGATAACTGTCCTGCCAAACAACCAGCCCGCACCTGTCGACGTCACCGTTGACGTTGGCTCAATGCACTTCAAAGGAGAGACAGCTCAATTCAGCATCTTGACCGCAAGCAACGGAGAAGCTGTTAGCGCCACAGAACTGAAAGCAAACCTGTTTTACAACGGCAATCTCATTGCAGACCTAAGCGGTTCCGAACAAGAAGCCTCCACAGGATACTACACGGTGACCTACGACGTGCCAACAGACGCTCAACCAGGGACATACACGCTCGTGGTACAGGCAGAATACTACAACGCTAAAGGTACAAGCCTAAAAAGCTTCCAGATCAGCCCAACGTTGACCGCGTGGAACGACCAAATAACCCAGATAACAGCAATCCACGATGGAATCGCAACAGTACAAAACGGCCTGACAAACCTCACGCTCAACCTGACAGCAATAAACGCGACACTAGCCGGCCTAATCCAAAACAACGGACAAGTACTGGCCACGATAAACACTTCAGTCGGCACCCTGTCAACAAAGCTCGACACGATAGGCGGCAACATCGTCAGTATCAATGGGAACACGGCTACCCTCTCCTCGACTCTCGGAAACATCACGACAAAACTCGACGGGATCCAATCAACCGCAACAATGACACTGTATATTGCCTCAATACTATCAGCAATCGCTGTCGTTCTCGCAGCGATCATCCTCATATTCGTGAGGAAAAAATAACCTATCCCAACCTTTTTTTGGGAAAATCAGCCGTACTCAATCACCATGAAGCTGTATAACTATCAAACCACGAAGCAGGCTTCTCCACTGCAGGTTGGGTAAAATGAAGGTCTGGGCCGATAAACCGACTTTGATTTGCGGGACTCTAGGTCTGCTGGGCGCAGCGATCTCCCTCGTGGTCGGTCTCTACCTGATTTCAACCATGCTGAACCTGTCAAACATTCAAGACGAAACCAGCCAAATCTGGCTCACAGGTTTGGCAACAGCGATAACCGCCACAGCTACAGCTTATGGAAGCTACAAAATCTTTGCACACAGCATGCTGAAAGGGGGAATTACCAACATAGCAGGCGGCGCGGTCTTGGTCGCAACGTACACTTATTTTTCCGGGTTATCACAGCCGAAACTCCTGGAATGGATAAACCCCCTCGGAATCGCCCTCTTAATACCGCCAATACTCAGCGGGGTAATAAGCCTGATCTACCACTCGAAAGATCAGGGCGAACCCTTAACAGACACTGAATGACCAGTACCGATCGCGCTCCCTCAGCAAATCTGACTTACAATATATAGACGCTTTCTAGTTGTAGTATCATTTGAAACAGAAACAGCCCAGATAGAACTAAAATCCAAAAAGCTTAAAAAGCATGTTCCTAATTAGATACCAGCGAGGGAGAAGGGATCGTATGAAGGTTCAAGTATTCATAATGCTAGCTCTGGGCATTCTCATCGTGGGTTTGCCCATTTTCATGAGGACGACCCGTTCTGGACAGTCACCAACTGCCTCTTTCACGTACTCACCATCAATACCAGGACCTGGGGACATCATAACCTTCGATGCCTCAGCAAGCCTTGCACCAGGAGGCTCGATAACAAGCTACAGCTGGGACTTCGGTGACGGAGTCGTAACAACAACATCGAACGCCATTATCACATATTCATACCCGCTCGACGGAAACTATACCGTGCAGTTGACTGTCACAGATAACGGTGGCCTAACAGGCATTTCGGTCGCCGTCATTCAAGTGTTGAAGGAGGTTGACTTCAGAGTGTCATACGCAGGCACAGTTATCCCACTTCCCAATGCACAAGTAACCGTTTACTACAACAACGGTACGGCATGGGTACCCGCTCCAGCAAGGCCAAGCAACCCAGGAGTTGCAGTAATATACGACAACATGACACAACCAAACATCGTCACACAATACCGAAATCCAGGTTTCACTGCTTCTATCCTTCTCTACAATGCAACCAACATAGGTTTTGATCTTCATTCAAGTGGAAATAACATGATCGTTTTCTTCAAGTTCCAAAAAGGATCTCAGACGGCGTATTGGCCAGACAATATCACAACGTACTATACGTATGACAAAACTCACGGAACTGCAGTGGCTAAAAGCTTTTCACCTGATGAGCAACCATATTGGGACCCTGCTGCATCAACATACGTAATAAAGGCTGCACACATTAAATCCTCAGAGTGCGCTCCGATAGTATTAGGCATCTTCTGTCCACCACCACCACAGCAGTATTCCCTAACCGTCAAGACAGACCCGTTGGGCGTCACGACGATTCCGGGTCAAGGTCTATACGCGAACGGCACCAATGTGGTGCTGACTGCCCCAGCATACGTTAGCGTTTCAACGAGCTCTCAATACAGGTTCAACTATTGGGACGTTGACGGGACCTCACGCGGCAGCGGAGTGAACCCGATAACAGTCCTGATGACCGCAAACCACACGGCAACAGCACACTACATAACTCAGTATTATTTGAAAGTTTCTTCCGCGTATGATTCGCCTACACCGGTTAGTGGTTGGTTTGATTCTGGGACTGGCATGACTGCATCAGTCACTTCTCCGGCTGCAGGTTCCGCTGGCATTCAGTATGTCTGCACGGGCTGGACCGGTACCGGCAGCGCTCCGGCTTCAGGAGCATCCTTGTCCACAAGCTTCATCATAACTCAGCCTTCAAACATCACGTGGAATTGGAAGACTCAGTACTACCTGACTGTGACTTCTACACATGGTACTACTGGCGGTCAGGGTTGGTATGATAGTGGAGTTAGTGCTTATGCTAGTGTGTCTCCGTTGACTGTTTCTGGTGGTTCTGGTGTTCAGTACGTCTTCACTCAGTGGAGTGGTGATGCTTCTGGATCGACTTCTCCCTCGAACGCTATCGTCATGAATGGTCCTAAGACCGCTACTGCTGGCTGGAAGACTCAGTACTACTTGACTGTCACGTCTGCTTATGGGTCGACTGGCGGTCAGGGTTGGTATGATGGTGGATCTACGGCCTATGCTACTGTGTCTCCGTTGACTGTTTCTGGTGGTTCTGGTGTTCAGTACGTCTTCACTCAGTGGAGTGGTGACGGATCCGGCAGTACTTCCCCCTCGAACCCGATAACGATGAATGGTCCTAAGACTGCTGTTGCCGGCTGGAAGACTCAGTACTACCTGACTGTCTCGTCTGCTTATGGTGCAGTGGGTGGTCAGGGTTGGTATGATAGTGGAGTTAGTGCTTATGCTAGTGTGTCTCCGTTGACTGTTTCTGGTGGTTCTGGTGTTCAGTACGTCTTCACTCAGTGGAGCGGTGACGCTACTGGCACTACTTCTCCTTCAAATGCGATTGTTATGAGTGTTCCCAAGGCCGCTGCTGCTAACTGGAAGACTCAATATTACTTGACGGTTGTTTCCGCTCGTGATTCGCCGTCTCCGGTTAGTGGTTGGTTTGATTCTGGGACTGGTATAACTGCGTCTGTCACTTCTCCGGCTGCGGGTTCGGCTGGCACTCAATATGTTTGTACTGGCTGGATTGGAACGGGAAGTGTTCCGGGCTCTGGGTCGGGCACGTCCACTGCCTTCACAATAAGTCAGCCTTCAAACATCACGTGGAATTGGAAGACTCAATATTATTTGACTGTGTCGTCTGCTTATGGTACTACTGGTGGTCAGGGCTGGTATGATAGTGGCAGTGCGGCTTATGCTACTGTGTCTCCGCTGGTTGTTGCTGGTCCGTCTGGCACGCAATACGTGTTTACGTCTTGGAGTGGTGATGCTAGTGGATCGACTTCTCCCTCGAACGCTATCGTCATGAATGGTCCTAAGACTGCTGCTGCGAATTGGAAGACTCAGTACTACTTGACTGTCTCGTCTGCTTATGGGTCGACTGGCGGTCAGGGCTGGTATGATGGTGGATCTACGGCCTATGCTACTGTTTCTCCGTTGACTGTTGCTGGTCCGGTAGGGACCCAGTACGTGTTCACTTCTTGGAGCGGTGACGCTAGTGGAAATACGTCCCCGTCGAACGCAATCGTTATGAATGGTCCTAAGGCCGCTACTGCGAATTGGAAGACTCAGTACTACCTGACTGTCACGTCTGCGTATGGTACAGTGGGCGGTCAGGGCTGGTATGATAGTGGGACGACTGCTTACGCTACTGTAACACCCCTAATTGTTGCTGGTTCGTCTGGTACTCAGTACGTGTTTACTCAGTGGAGTGGTGATGCTTCCGGGAATACTTCACCCTCGGACCCGATTGTCATGAGTGGTCCCAGCACTGCAAGTGCGAACTGGAAGACGCAATACTATTTGACCGTCAGCTCGGTTTATGGTTCGACTGGTGGTCAGGGCTGGTATGATAGTGGAGCCACTGCTTATGCAACGGTAACACCTTTGAGTGTTCCCGGTCCATCAGGAACCCAATACGCCTTTGACTACTGGAGTGGTGATGCTTCTGGATCGACTTCTCCCTCGAACGCTATCGTCATGAATGGTCCTAAGACTGCTACTGCGAATTGGAAGACTCAGTACTACTTGACTGTCTCGTCTGCTTATGGGTCGACTGGCGGTCAGGGCTGGTATGATGGTGGATCTACGGCCTATGCTACTGTTTCTCCGTTGACTGTTGCTGGTCCGGTAGGGACCCAGTACGTGTTCACTTCTTGGAGCGGTGACGCTAGTGGAAATACGTCCCCGTCGAACGCAATCGTTATGAATGGTCCTAAGGCCGCTACTGCGAATTGGAAGACTCAGTACTACCTGAGTATGGTGACTGATCCTCCTGGCGTAACCTCTCCTTCTGGGGCAGGATGGTACGAACCTGGCACCAACGCCACCATATCGACACCTGCCTTCGTTGACATAACGCCCGGATCTTCGCGCTATAGATTCAATGGTTGGACAACGAGCAACATAACAGAAATAGCTGATCCAACAAGATCGCCTACAACCGCGTTGATGGACGAGGCGAAGACGATCACAGCAAACTACGCCGTCCAATACAACGTGAGTTTCAGCCAGTCAGGTGTCGGAATAGACTTCGCTGGCACCATCGTGACCGTAGACGTTGGACAATACAACACTACGAGCCTTCCACACCAAACATGGTGGGATAATGGTTCTTCGCACACTTTCTCATTCTCCTCACCACTAATAGTAACTGCAAACAGCAAGCAGTATGTCTGGGACAGCACCTCGGGAATTTCAACGTTACAAAGCGGATCCTTGACCGTAACGGCTAGCGGGAACGTGAAAGGCAACTACCAGACCCAATACTACCTCAGGGTGTACTCTCTCTACGATTCGCCCAACCCACCAAGCGGATGGTTCAACACCGGAATACCGATTAATGCCAACGTCGCACTTGTCACTACAGGCCCACCAGGCACGCAATACGTCTGCACAGGTTGGACTGGGACGGGAAGCGTCGCACCCAGTGGAACCAGCAACAGCGTATCCTTCACGATTTCCCAACCCTCAAACATCACCTGGAACTGGAAGACCCAATACTACTTAACGGTGAAGACCGACCCCAACGGCATAACAACCATTCCTGGCGAAGCATGGTACGACGAAATGACGTCAGCGACGTTGACAGCCCCAACAGTTCAAAACTACAACTTCAGTTATTGGGACGTTGACGGACCATCTCAGGGCATCGGAGTCAACCCGATCAACGTGGCGATGAATACGCCACACACCGCGACCGCTCACTACTCAGGTGCAGCTGGTCCAATCACGGTTGCGATAAGTCCAACCATAGTCACGATACCCCTCGGAAGTTCAGTAACCTTCGCTTCAACGGTCAGCGGAGGATCACCCCCGTACAGCTACCAATGGTACTTGGGCAACACCGCTGTCCCGGGCGCCACGTCAGACAGCTGGACATTTACACCATCATCGGGCGGAACCTTCTTCGTATACCTTGGAATCACGGACGCCAACAACAACACAGCTTCATCTACGCTTGCAAGAGTCACCGTTGTATCTACTGCGATAGGAGGGTACTCAATCTCCTTCGCGAAACCGACGCCGATAACGCCTACGGTGGCCTACTTCGGAATCGTCGCATTCTTCGGCTTGGCACTGATCTTTACGAAACGCAAGAGAAAATAAGCACATCATCCCTTCTTCTTGGGGCAGCTTCAGCCAGGGATCAATCTGACTGGAACTGAAGCCAAAAAAACGATTGTGAGAAGCTTGGCTCAAAAGAAGACGATCTACATAGCGGTCACCGCGGTCATTATCCTGTTCTTATTGGGCTTTGGGCTCTCCTTATTCCTTCAACAACCACCGCGTGCAAGCGTGCCGAAAGCAGCCATAATAGATCAGCTGAGCAGTTCCATGCTTACGAGCAGTTCACGCTACCCGAACCAGACTCTCATTGATTCAGCAAGAACGTTGCTGTATACGCGTTTTCCTGAGGTTGACTACTACTCGGACAACGCTACGGTTGACAATTACAAAAACCTGCCGGCGGAAGGCTACAAGCTGATAATCTGGAGGGCGCATTCTGCAATTGATGAATCAGGGAAGTACATCGCCATATCGACCTCTGAGAATAACGGCACGGCAGACTACCCGCAATACTCCAACGGTGAACTGACCCTATGCGACATTCTGGGCGACCCGAGGCTATATTTTGCAATAACTCCAAAGTTTATTTCACAAGTCATGAACGGAAGGTTCAACGACACAGTCATCATCCTGATGAGCTGCAACGGACTGAAAGAGGGCTACACCGAGACTGCTAGGGCGCTTCAAGAAAAGGGCGCCAAGGCCATCATAAGCTGGGATGGATGGATCGAGAACCCCGACAACGACGAAACAACGGGTCTCTTGCTGAACTACTTAATCAACGAAAGCGACACTATTCAGCAGGCTGTTGACAAGATCCCTCAGCAGCAGTCAGCACAGGGGCCCAGCAGACTGCACTTCTTCCCAGGGGACACTGAGACCGCAGGATATCAGATCCCAAACTACAACAATAAAACCGTGGCAACCCGTGTCTGGTTCCACTCAGCGTTGACCGTGACAAATACCGAGGCTGAACGCGATAACCTGGCCAATCATGAACCGGAAGTTGACTCAGCTATGTTGCCAGGCGTCTCAGCCGCCTCGAAACGGTCAAGAACAACTGATTTCGGAGAGCTTCGCCCACGAGGTTAAGCTTTTGAAGTCTCCTGATGTCTGCAGCCAGCTCTCCATCCTGTAGAACATCGTTCACCCATTTTTCAAAGTCTCCTCGATACAGGTGAAACTCCAGAGACTTGACGTTAACCTCACTTATCTTCTCCATGAACTCCTTCAGCGACAAAGCGCTCGCACCTGTGTAGTTGCCGATCGACGTGAAGAAGTAGAACGCCTTCTCTCTCGGAACTATTCTCAAGCTTCTCGACATGATCCTGAGGTTCACCCCATCCTTTCATTTATATTCGGTTGTTCTTTTATAAGCGTTGGCCCCGCTTGGATCTGCCATCGAGAACTGTTCTTCCTTGAACTTCTTCGTCACTATCGATGTTCGAACCCTCAGGACGCCGGGGAGCGGAGCCAAGGAATCAGAAATGAACTCGTGCAAACGCTCCTGCGTCTCCGCAACAACCTTGGCCATTATCTGCAGTTCCTCTGAAAGAGACGTGTAAACCTCCAGGACCTCGGCAGCCTCACAGAGTTTCTCCGCAACCTTCTCGATGACCTTCGGGTCTGTATAAACGGTTATCATGGCCGTGATGCTCTTGCCACCCGCTTTCTCAGCATCAACCAGGGCAACGTACTTCCTCACTACTCCGTGGTGCTCCATCTTCTTGATCCTATCATAGACCGTCGAGTGGGCTACCCCTAACCGCTTACCTATGGCCGTATACGTCTGCCTGGCATTCTCCTGCAGAGCCTGCAAAATCCTCAAGTCAGTAGCATCAAGAGTCGCCACACCGTCCCTGAGCTTCAAAACATCCCGCGCCTCGTACATAGAGGGAACCTGGCCAGATTTATCGCTTTGGTCGGACATCTGTCAAAAACCTTCGACTCCACCTTCAGCACCTCGTTCGAAGACTCCGGACATCCGTCGAATAACTGGTCATTTTCAGACAGAATGCCAACCAGACGACGCGAACACGCACATCCTTGCGACGAACACGACAAACAGGTTTAAATCTGTCGTCTGCACATAGAATATTGTTCTAGAAGATAATAATACGAGGACCCGGGTGATCAGAAGTTGAAATTGTCTGGAGTATGGGAAATTCTGACAAGGTTCAAAGAGTCGTGCAGGCGGCGCGGGTGGAGGACTTCTGAAACAGAAGACTGGGTCGAAGTCAAGAACGGCTACCACAACTTTGTCTGGGTGAAAGACATTCACCCCTCATCGTTCAAAAAAATATCAACGAGCAACAAGTGCATAATTCACGAAGGCTTTACTTACAGAGTCGTTCAGTCATCGTACACCGCATGGCTGTTTTCGCAGACACTCTCGGAATCTCTTGCCCGAACAGTCCTCGAGAACCCGGCACTTTCCTGCAGGACCGCCCTCTATGATCTGAGCGGCCTCGAGGATGGCGAGAGGGTCTGCTCCAGACTGAACGGCACAGACAGCTCTGTCTTCAGAGAATTCGAGGGTTTCCTCAAGAACCAGCTGAAAGTCAAGCTGCAACCCCTTCCTTACGGCTCGGATTCTGAACGATCACGTAACGAGTGTTCTGCCCCAGAGCTGGCCTAGCGGCACCCATCACTCAAAGGTTTGATAAGGAAGATGTTACTTACTGTCGTCCTTGTGAAGGGGAATGTCCCAAGAACCCGAAAGAATGAGAAGACTCATCGAATTCAAGGGCAAGCTCACAAAAAGAGTAGAAGAGCTCGAAACCGAACTCAAGGACACGCAGGCCACCCTTGACACGGTAAACTTGATACTGCTGGAAAAAGGGTTCAAACGGGCCGACACGATCCGAGAGACCTGCGCGCCCCAGACCGCTTCGCCGGAAAAAGAGTACACCGTTGAGCCTGAAGAAACATTCCCCGAGCCCGGCACTCCGCCTGAGAGCGTCACACAGCTTAGAACCGCGTCAGGCGAGTTGCTGGCCGAGCTTCACGTGACCGAGAACTCGCTGCGTGCATTGCCCACGGCTGACAAGAATTTCGACGTAAACACACCGCCATTCAACCAGTTTCTCATCGAAAGAGTCCTCATGAAGATGCAAGAAAGAGACAGCGAACTAGTCAGGGTTGGGCAACTGCCCCCAGAAGATGCTCTATCATACACGATCGTCAGAGACGGCGACCTCATCCGGGAGATATGCATAACGAACGTCGACCAGGAACGTCTGAGGGAACTGAGATCCAGCATCCGCTGGACTCTGGAAAAAATGCACGAAAAAACAAAGACGCAGGGCTAGAACGCCCTCATTTCCGATCAAAGAAGATACTCTTGCCCCTGACCGAGACCGGTATCCCCAACACGACCGTCGCTTCTTGGAGCATCCCCAACTTCAACGCGGCCGCTCCGACCCGGTACATTACCCTGTTGTCGACGTTGAGCACGCTCGCAGTCTTCACAGCCGAGCCCAAGGCTATCCCAAGATCCAACGCCTTGAACAGACACGTCGGCCCCACAAAGTCTCCGCTCTTCTCCGGCTTCCTCGCTCGAAACCCTTCACACGTCTCGTACCCGCAAGCCCCACAGTCCAACCCGAAGCTCCTGTTCCCCCTGACACCGATCAGGACGACCGCTTCCGAGTCCCTGACGTTCCTGGCATCCCGCTTAAACCCCTCAAGCCCCCGCTCTTCACCGATCCTCTCCATCTGCTCCGCAACAGCATCCTTCCTTCCCCCGCGAACCACCAAACCGAGGACATCATCCACACCGCCAGATTTCGGCGCAGTCCTCGCAGAAACAAGCATAAGCTTGGCCACCTCCACAACCGCGTCCCTTTCCGCAACCCAACTCTCAACCTCGTCCGCGTCCAACCGAACCACCACAAAAAACTATTAACACGCCCGAAACCTATTTGAAGCTTTCACCAGCGGTCACTCCGAACCGAGCCTCCATGACCCTCTCAGCATCAACCACAACGAAGAACCCACTTCCAAACAAGCAGAGCGCGCGCTCCGCAAAACGAGCCGCAAACACACCGCGACCATTACGACACGGAAAACCGCGACTTGCAAATGCAAAGCCTACACATCAGTTGAACCAGGCCGAAACCGAAACAGGATGCCCACACCACAAACTAGCGAACCCAAGAAGAAGAACCAGAAAAAACGGCCGGTAGGGGGGTAGGTGTATTTTGGAGTAAAAACCGCCCAAAATACAGATAAACCTCGGCGCCCGCACGGAGCACTCATGCTGGGAGCCCCAAAAAATCGGCAGGAGGACACCGCGTCTCAGGCCGTGTCCGAACTGCTGAACGAGATCCGCCGTGGCCGCCCTGACCCTGGTCAGAATGCTCGTCAAAGCCTGAAAGCAGTCTTCAGCAGGTTAATTAGAACGTTCAACTGATTAGTGTAGACGCCTATTGCGAACATGGAAACGCCCAAGAGAAGCAGCAGGGCGCCCAACACTCTACGCTCCGAAATGTCCATCAAGCCACTATCCCAGATGCTTCCTCAACATGCCTTCAAAATGATCCTTCGGCACGCATCCCACGACCCTGTCAACCTCGTTGCCATTCTTTATCAGCACAACGGTCGGAATGCTACACACCTGAAAACGCTCAGCCGTCCCAGGGTTCTCGTCAACGTTAAGCTTCCCAACAAGAACCCTCCCGGCATACTCCCCGGCTAACTCCTCAACCGTCGGAGCCAACGCCCGACATGGACCACACCAGTCCGCCCAGAAGTCGATCAAGACCACCGGATGCTTCACGAGCGTCTCACTGAAATTCGAATCATCAACATGAACCGGCTTCGCGCCCATTCCCCGCCTGCTCACCCCTGCATCCGGAGTCATTTCAACTCAACTCGAGTCCTTCGTTCTCTCTCGCATATAAAGCGTTCTATCGACGCCTTTCACTTGCGACTCTCACGCTGCAAGCGCCCACACGAAACCCTGAGCCTCTCATAAGCAACTCTGGGACTAGAAATCCCCGCAACCATCAGCTCAAAAGGACACAGTCCTACCCGGTTAACATTCAATATGCTGTCAACGAGGAGGCCCCATTCACCGCGGATAGCATGCCGCTCCAGAACTGCCCTAGCTTCCATGCTCAGAGTAACCGCATACACCTCCTCAGCCCTCACGTAAACGCACAAGAGCGCAGCCGCCTTCCCAACGACCCTATCAGCAACCGAGGCTCCCTCAAGCATGGTCCTTCCCCGGTCGATAGCCTCCAAGAAACCAGAAAGCCCACGCGAAGCCGACTCATACACCAGCCGGCCTTCCTTAACGATCGAAAGACCCAAACCCTCACCGAACAGCCGCTTCTTCGCCATCTCCAGATCCTGCATGTCCTCACCAACCCGCCAAATATGGGTCAAACACTGAATCTCACATTTCCATCGAGAACAGTGTGCCTTCAGACAGCCGCATGACTTCTCGCGCAAGCTCTTCGACGGATGAACCCTGCGACATCCTGTCAACGATTGTCCCCGCCACCCCAGGGTTTAAGCGAATCCTCAGGACCCTGCTCGGATTCTTACGTTCAAAGCGCGCCACTATCTCCTCCTTCGAGTTCTCCACCTTAAGCTTCTGATTACCGATCGTGCACCGAGTCGCGACCTGAATTCCGTCGATCACGCATGAGAACGGAGTTGAAAGCGGAACACTAACAAATGCCCTTAATTCATCATTCCCCCCGAGATCCACGTCAAGCACCTGCTTGGCCGTTCTCCCCATCCTAACACCGATGACCAGAAAAGGACCCAGATGTCCATGCAGCCTCTCAGCGTCCTCAATTTCCGACTCAAGGCTCTTTTTCTCGGACACTTTCAAGCCTCCCCTCGTTATCCCCTCTTCTCACCGTACCCCGATCATCAACGGCCCTGCCTAGACAGTTACTGCAAACGCCGTCGGCGCATCCAGCGCGAGAGATCAGTCTCCGGACCAACGCTGTTCGCACTGGGACATCAGCGACTCACCGCAAACATCCTTTCAAGCGCCTTTCGAGCTTTCTTCGCTACAGGTCCAGGGACCATGACCCTGTACTTCTCTTCCTTCAGGGCCGCGTAAAGCCTGTCAAGAGTGTTCAGTTTCATGTTTGGACAGACGGCTCCCTCATAGGCTAGGAAGAATTCCTTATCAGGACTATCCTTCCTCAAGCGATGCAGGAGCCCCTCTTCCGTGCCTACAATGAATCTTTCGGCACTGCTTTCTCGCGCGTAACGACACATCTGCGACGTGCTGCCCACGAAGTCAGCAGCGTTACGCATCTCTTTGTTGCATTCGGGATGGGCCAAAACGACCGCATCCGGATACTGCATCTTGGCTATTTGGACGTCTTCAGCCTGAAACAGCAGGTGAGTGGGACAGAACCCCCATTCAGGAACGGGGATGATTGTCTTTCCCGTCTTCTCCGACACGTACTCGCCCAAGTTGCGGTCAGGCCCAAATAGCACAGTGTCCGAGCTTAGCGATTCGATAACGGGAATGGCATTCGCAGACGTGCAGCATATGTCACACTGGGCTTTGGCTGAGGCTAGACTGTTAACGTACAAGACGAGGGGGAAGCTCGGATGCAGCGCTCTTGCACGTTTGACCTCATCGACCGTGAGCATCTGAGCCATGGGACAACGCGCCCCAAGAGTCGGCAACAGAACCTTCTTCTTCGGGTTCAAGATTGCCGCAGACTCCGCCATAAAATCCACAGCAGAGAAAACAATTATCTCCGCCTCGCTTTCGTCCATAGCCTTCTTGCTCAACTCAATACTGTCCCCTACGTAATCAGCTATGTCCTGGATCTCAGGACGCTGGTAATTATGAGCCAGAATAATCGCCTTTTTTTCCATCTTGAGCCTAACTATGTCATCGACTAATGGCACGTTACTCCGCCTTCACGCCAAGCATGCTGCGAATTCTCTCCTGATAGAAACCGCGATATATCCTTTGCTTGCTATTCTGATCCTTATCTACATCAAAAATGCGAAGCCAGCATCAACGTACACCTACCAAATCCGCTGCCAACCTCGGATTACACGCTTATGCAACAGAAACGCAAATCGAACGGTCACTCAACGGACAAAATGCCATCTGATGCGTACCACAACACGGCCGAAGCATTACGTGCTGCATTGATCAGCAGCAGTTTGGCTCTTAGGTCGCCCTTTTCTTCAGAAGAAACTCATAGACGAAGAAGTCATCGACGAGTAAATCAAGCTCCAAACTCTCAACTTTCCTCTTCAATTTCGCATCTTTTTCCTTCATGTTAACATCAACTCGCTAAGAGGTGTATGACGTCGCAAGTCATCATATAAACGTTTCCGACCAATCGTTCGACTAAACTACAACAAAACACTTCACAAACATCATCGCCAGGACACCTAACAAAGATAAGATACGCGAATGCCTCCTGAAAACTCTCGGCGAATGCCGGAAAAAGACCGAGGAAAGTCTGTTCAGGGCTATCTTTCGTCTGCCAACTCGGGCTCAATCCACCGAGACTCAGCCTGTCACATTCCACATCTCAAGTTGGTGCAGCGGGCTAGCTTGAAGCCGTCGTTTAAACCGTCGTTTCACGATTGACATGTTTTCGTCAAATTCTGATTTGCAAGAGCGCGCGCCTAGAGCCGATGCCTGCGTGCAAGCTCAGAATTGGTGTAGATGAAAGGGCTTTTACTTTTCTGGTTTTGTTCTAGGTTTTCTTGCTGCAAGGTAGACTATTGTTGCTGTGAGAATTATGATTATTGCTGTGAGGGCGTATAGCAAGTTTGTTGTGTAGTTTAGCTTGTCTTGAGTTGAGGCCTTGTAGTCGTTGAAGGCTGCGTTCAGGGAGTTGAAGCTTGAGTTGAGCAAGCCGTAGCTCGTGTTCAGAGCGTCAAGGTCGCTTTGAAGCGAAGTATAGTTGCTCTGAAGGTTGTTGTAGTCTTGCAGCGTCTGCTGATAGGCTGAGCTCAAAGAGCTGAGGCTTGAGTTAAGCGAGCCATAGCTCGCGTTTAGAGCGTTGAGGCTGTTCTGAAGGGAGGTGTAGTTGCTCTGAAGGTTGTTGTAGTCTTGCAGCGTCTGCTGATAGGTTGAGCTCAAAGAGCTGAAGTTCGCCAGAAGCTTGTTGTAGTCATCCAAGAGAGTTCGATAATCCGTTCTCATTTCGTCTGTTTCAGGACTGTACTGGTACATCAGCGGATACCTGTCAGTGTTGTTCTGGTTAATAACATACGGAGAGTCTCCAATCCAATCGTAACCCGTTTCGTTCTGGTAGGGTCCGCTGTGGGAGTCTGTTCCGTTGTAGTCGCTCCAGTAGTTCCCGCCAGAAGGGTAACCATCATCCCAAACATTCGGTAACGCTGACCCAACAGTGGACACTTGCTGAGTGTTGTTTATGAAGTTATTGTGGTACATCAGACTGTTTGAAGAGCCTTCGATGAAGATGCCATCCTTATTCGCTGCTATGTCGTTTCCGAAAATGACGTTGTTTGAAGAAAGACTGCCATAAAGAACTATGCCATCACCGTTGTTTGTTATGTTATTTCTGGAGATCTTGTCGCCTGAAGAATAATAGATCTGAAAACCCACACTGTTGTTAGCCAAGTTGTTTCCAGAAAAAGTGTTTCCAGAAGCGGATTGGAGCATAATGGCATAGAGGTTATTCTTCAGGCTGTTTCCAGAAACGGCGCAGCCGGAACAGGAAGCGAGGTTGATACCAACTTCGTTGTCTGTCGCGTTGTTTACGGCAACAGTGTTGTCGTCAGAAGAGAATATGAGTCCGATGGCCGTGTTGCTGGCGTTTGCGACTTGGTTCCCCGAAACCGTGCAGCCAGAAGAGGAAACGAGGTGAATGCCAATGATGCCATTTGTCACGTTGTTTCCAGAAATAGTGTTGCCCGAAGAGGACTGGAGCATGATGCCGTCAAGGTAGTAGTTTGTTACGTTGTTCTGGGTTACAGTCGTGTTCGTCGTGTAAGCCAGCAGTATGCCTTCTGAGTTGTCGGTGATGTTCAGGTTCTGGACGGTTATGCCCGTGCAGTTCACGAGAGCCACGAAGCCACCGTCAGACGGCACCGTCGCGTTCTGCATGTTTATCCAGTAGTAGATGGGCTTTCCATCAACGGTGTTTGAGGCATCAACGTCGTTCACGAAATCTGACAGGCCATTACCGTCGAGGCCAAAGTTGCCTGTGTTGTTAGCCATCATGTTGTTCGTCAGAGTGTTGCCAGAAGAGTAATCGAGCAGGATGCCAGCGCCGTTGCCTATCAGGCTGTTTCCAGAGACATTGTTACTGTCAGAAGAGTAGTCTATCTCAATGCCAGCCCCGTTGTTCGTCATGTTGTTTCCGGAAACGGTGCTGTCGGAAGAGGAATCGAGTAGGATGCCGAAGGCGTTGTTTGCTGCGTCGTTTCCAGAAACTTTGTTGCCGGAAGAGGACTCGAGGGCAATACCATAATCGTAGTTCTGTCCCGCGCGAGTCTCCGGTAGTAATTCTGTCGAGTATTTTCCAGAAACTGTGTTGGCGGAAATAGTGTTCCCGTAAGAGGACAGGATCAGAATGCCATAAAGGTCGTTCGTCGCGTTGTTTCCAGTGACGGTGCAGCCAGAACAGTAAGAGAGCATGATGCCCGTGTTGAAGTTTTCGACATTCGTGTTCTGGATCGTCACGTTGCTTCTGCGTGACAGGTCTGTTCCGTTGCCGCTTCCTCCCCCTTGGATGCTGTAGCCCGTGCCATCAACCATTATGTCGTCTCTCTCGATTACGAGGGAACCATCAATGGAAGCAGTCAACGTATAGGTAACGTTGTTCAGCGTGGAGATGGGTGCCGTGGGAGGGTCTATGCTCCCATCAGCTCTGATGTAGACCGTGCTACTAGTCGCTCCAACCGGCTGAGAGCGGGAAGCCACTGCGAATAGACCTGCAAGAAGTATCAACAAAATCGCCTCCGAGTGCCTCCTTTTATTCATTCCTTCTTCTCATCTCCCGCGCGCGCGCCCTCCAAATGTCATCATGCAAGCCACAGACCTGAACCAGACTGGTAGTTCACAAAGCGATTACTATAATGCTTCGTATGCAACCTGCTTTGAAGGTCTACCCTCCGATTGCCAGGATTTCAACGGATACTTCAGTGGAATCATGACGGAGTGGTTTCATGCGAGCCCATACTCTGGCAACGAGGCACAAGTCGATTATCATGATAATGGCTCTGCCCTCTCGACAGCATGAATGTGGATGGACGAGTATAAGCGTAGTGATATTTTCTGGCCTGGAAATTGGGGACCGAATCCGACTCTATATCATTACTCTAACCCGAATCAGCTTCAAGAATACATTTCTCCCAACGCTACAGCTACAGAATACAGCGACGCTAACTTGTTCGAAACTGGCGCGCCCTCATTATGTGCTTTGAAAACCAAGATTGATGGACGCTTCTACGTGCCCAACAAGTCCTTTGTCAACGCAACTTCTCTGCGAGTCGAATGGCTGTTTGACAACGCAAACGTGAATCTTACCGGAGATCAGACAGGCGGAGCATCTCCCTACCCTGCAATAGCAAACTACCCAAGCTTTACCGTTGATGGCAAAGATGTCACATTCATTGCTGGAAAATTTGGAAAAGCCGAGGGCACTCTCGGTTGGGATTACATGGCTGACGCTTGGCCAGACGGGAAAATTGATGGAAAGGACATATATTTGGCAGCCTCGCACTTTGGCGGAGCTGGGAGCTACGGTGCTGATCTATCAGGGGTCAGCATCGCGTTCAATGTTGGGGGCAATGAAACACCAGACGCTATCGGCTTCGCGCCAATCCCGCCGACCGCTGCAAACTTCACCGTGACCCGATACGGCACGACACTAGGAGCGATGATAATCTTCTGCGGACCATAGCACACGTGACGCACGACACTTCACCTTCAAACCAAAATGATACAGGCCAAGGAATCCCATGATCTAGCAAACTCTGAACTTACAAAACTTCAAGTTTCCCTCTTTTTCTGTTGTTTAGGCTTCAGGGGGCCAACAAGAATGAGTTGCGCTTCGATTAGCGCGCGCGAAATTCCTATGAAGAATTCTTGAACTTCTTGCCTTTAAATGAGGACAACTTTCTAGCACGCGTGAAGCGGTTCAAACCTCAGAGTAAAATCAAGGGAAATGAAAGGAACAAACTCGTAGATTCTCAGTTAGAATTACAAAATAGTCGCAGAATATGGCTTATTTAGGAAAACAGGAAAAGTGCAGCGGGCCGGATTTGAACCGGCGAACCCCTACGGGAAAGGATGGCTCATAGGGGCTCTCGGATCACGTAGCGCCCGATCTTGAGTCCTTCGCCTTTGACCTGGCTCGGCGACCGCTGCGTCAGATAACAGACTCCTCAGTCTTTCCTATTAATCGTTTGCCAAGAGGCTGGTCGCCATCGATTTGTGCAGAGGGACGAAGTCCTCGCCTGAATTCGAAGCATCCCGTGCATCTTGCAAGACTTCATCTGGTTCTGAATTTTGGGGACCAGGAGACTTCCAGCTCTTTTGGCAATTTGGATATTTTTATCTGTAGATGCATCTTTTCATATTTCTATGGAGCCCGTAATCGTTGGTCAAGATTATCCCAGCAAAGCATCTACTGATATGTGGCAGAGCCCTCATGAGTTCGCCATTTACGACGAGCCGAGCGATAGCAGCTTGGGTTTTCCTTTTCATCCCACCCTATTGCCGATTTGGCTTTTCTGCCACGTGCCGAGCTCTTTTGGCATCGACCACCGTGCGAACAGGGCCATAGCGTCCCAGGCAGAGGAAAAATTGAGGGACGCTACAAAAAAGTTTATTAGATAGCTCCATAGTGTACGTCTCTAACTCTTAATATTTGGGCATCATTTTTAAGCCGGAGGAAATCGACAATTTGAAAGCACCTGCATCAGGGAGCGTTGTTCCAACGTATCTAGGCGCTAGATCGCGGGGGGCGGCTTGACATACCCGAAATCTCGAAAGACGATACACATCTTCTTCTGAAGGCTTTCTTCAGAGAAAAAGGACTGGTTCGCCAGCATCTAGACTCCTTCAACGAGTTCATAGACCATGGATTGCAGGAGGTAGTCGACGAAGTAGGCGAAATCCCGATAGAAGTTCCTGAAAGCCCTTACAAGGTAAAGCTTGGACAAATCTGGATAATCGACCCTCAGACGAGGATAACAGGGCCCTACGTGACGGAAGTCGACGGAACGAAACATGAGATCTACCCCATGGAAGCAAGACTCAGAAACCTGAGCTATGCCGCGCCGATAGCGCTTGAAATGACTCCTGTCATAGATGGCAGAGAGCAAGACACGGAATTGGTCTACATTGGAAACATTCCAGTGATGTTGAAATCGAAACTGTGTTTCTTATCGCAGCTTTCAAGAGAAGAACTCGTAACATGTGCGGAGGACCCGGACGATCCAGGCGGCTACTTCGTCGTGAACGGTTCCGAACGTGTAATCGTGGCGATGGAAGATTTGGCTCCGAATCGGGTCATAATCGACGTAGATGAGAAAGGGACTAGCCCCGTATACCAATCCAAGATATTCTCCACCACCGTGGGCTTTAGAGCTCGAATAGAACTGAAACTCAAACCAGACGACGCCATATATGTTTCGATACCCGGGGTGCCCACGGAATTACCGTTCGTCGTGCTGATGCGTGCTTTGGGGCTTGAGTCGGATAAGGAAATAGCCGAAGCCGTCTCCTTGGATAAGGAACTACAGGCGGAGTTGGATTCCTCTTTTGAGAAAGCGATAGGGGTAGACAATTCAAAAGACGCAACTCTGTTCATCGGAAACCGAGTCGCTCATGGTCAGGTTGAAGAATATCGCCTACAAAAAGCTGAAACCGCGATAGACAAGAACTTCTTGCCACACATAGGCAGGACGAATCAGAACCGTAAAGACAAGGCCCTGTTTCTGGGCGAGATGGCAAGCAGGGCGATAGAACTCAAACTTGAGAGGAGAAGCCAAGACGACAAGGATCATTTCAAAAACAAACGTTTGAGACTTGGCGGTCCCCTTCTCGCAGATCTCTTCAGAGTCGCTTTCAGAAACCTCACGAGGGATATAAAGTATCAGCTCGAGCGCATCGGCGTGAAGGGATCCATAATAACTGTTTCAGCGGCCGTCCGGCCAGGAATCATAACGGAGAGGTTTCAGCATTCACTGGCAACAGGAAACTGGGGAAGAGGAAGAGTCGGGATAACCCAACTCCTCGACCGAACAAACCACATTTCGACACTTAGCCATCTTCGTAGACTGCAATCACCATTAAGCAGGAGCCAGCCCAACTTCGAAGCAAGGGATCTACACGCAACCCATTGGGGTCGCCTATGCCCAAACGAAACCCCTGAAGGATCAAACTGCGGCTTAGTAAAGAACCTGGCGCTGTCTGCCTGCATTTCTGTAGGAGTAAACCCTGAAAGAATCAGGCAGATGCTGACGAACATGGGCGTGGTACCGGTATATGAGGCCGATGAATCGCTGAGGATTTCCGGAGCAAAAGTCTTTCTTGACGGAAACATCGTGGGTTACTGCAACTCTTCGGAACGGCTTGCACTTGAGTTTAGAGAGAAACGCAGAACGGGAGAGATCTCAACCGAAGTGAACATAGCATACTTTCCCAAGATTCACGGAAAAAGAGACGAGTTGTACGTTGACTGTGATGAGGGAAGAGTCAGACGACCTCTCATAATCGTAGAAAGAGGCGTCCCGAAGCTTCAACAAGAGCATGTTGAAAGGATAACCACGACTGAATGGTCATGGGAAGACCTCGTAAAAAATGGCATAATTGAGTATTTGGACGCTGAGGAAGAAGAAAATGCATACATTGCACTAAGTCCCGTCGAGATAACCGAGGATCATACACACTTGGAGATTGCCACGTACACTATCCTCGGAATCTGCGCTTCGACGGTACCCTATGCTGAGCACAATCAGTCACCGCGAAACTCCTACCAGGCCGCGATGGCAAAACAGGCGCTGGGAGTGTATTCAACCAACTTTCAACAGCGCGTGGATTCCAGGTCGCACGTGCTGCATTACCCGCAAGTACCACTCGTTGAAACTGCGGTCATGGAGACGATGGGCTACAAACTTCGCCCTTCCGGACAAAACTGCCTAGTGGCAGTCCTGTCGTTTGAAGGATACAACATGGAGGATGCCCTGGTCTTCAACAAAGCCTCAATAGAGAGAGGCTTGGGACGCTCCACGTTCTTCAGGATATACGAAGCCGAGTGCCGCCAATACTTGGGTGGACTGAAGGACAAGTTCACATTACCCGAACCTGGAACAAGAGGGTTCAGGGGAGAACAATACTACAGGCTGCTTGAACCTGACGGCATTATAGGGTTAGAATCAGGCGTCTCAGGCGGTGACGTATTAATCGGAAGAATAAGCCCTCCCAGATTCCTAGAAGAGTACAAGGAATTTGAAGTGAAAGGACCGTCCATGAGGGACACGTCAGCGGACATGAGACCCTCAGAAACCGGGGTTGTTGATGCGATCTTCATAACAGAATCTGGGGAAGGGAGCAAGCTCGTGAAGGCCAGAGTCCGCGACCAGCGGATCCCAGAACTGGGCGACAAGTTTGCCTCTCGTCATGGACAAAAGGGCGTGATAGGACTAATCGCACCACAGGAAGACATGCCTTTCACAGAGGACGGAATAGTCCCGGACATAATAATCAATCCCCATGCTATCCCCTCAAGGATGACAATCGGGCAATTCATCGAGTCGCTGGCAGGAAAAGTTGCCTCAGTGAGAGGAAAACCAGTCGATGGGACACCATTCTCAAACGAGAGCTCTGATGAGATCAGAAAATCACTCGTCCGCCTAGGATTCAGCCACACCGGTGCAGAAGTATTCTACAACGGCGTAACAGGTGAAAAATTCGTCGCCGATATCTACATCGGCATCGTCTACTACCAGAAGCTGCATCATATGGTCGCTGACAAGATACACGCTAGGGCACGAGGGCAAGTGCAGATGTTAACGAGGCAGCCTACTGAAGGAAGGGCAAGAGGCGGCGGTTTAAGGTTTGGCGAGATGGAGCGAGATTGTCTGATCGGCCACGGAGCCGCAATGCTTCTAAGAGACAGATTACTGGAAGAGTCAGACAAATACACTCTCTACATCTGTGAGACGTGCGGACAAATAGCCTACTACGACATGAAACAAAGGAAGTACGTGTGCAAGCTCTGCGAAGACAAGGCTAAGATATCGCCTGCAATTGTTTCCTATGCCTTCAAGCTGCTGTTGCAGGAGCTAGTGAGTCTATGCGTCTCGCCAAAATTGAGGCTCAAGGAGAAGGCGTGATATGGCAACTGAGGAAATAATCCACAAAGTCATTAACGAAATCCGTTTCGGCCTATTCTCACCACAAGATCTGCGCAAAATCTCAGTAGTAGAAATCCAAACGCCTGACACCTACGACGAAGATGGTGCCCCAATCACCGCAGGATTGATGGACGGCAGGCTCGGGACTCTGGAACCTAGGCAACGATGCAGAACGTGTGGCAACACGGCCATAAGATGCCCAGGCCATTTTGGCCACATTGAACTTGCCGTCCCGACAGTTCACATCGAGTTCACAAAGCTAATACATGATCTTTTGAGGGCGACATGCAGAAATTGCGGGCGGATACTGCTTGCCGACGAGACTGCCAAGAGGATTCGAGTCAGGATTGACAAGACACGTCAGCTTTTAGGCTTGGTTCCCGATGAGGTTTACAAGGTCATCTTCCAAGAAACAAAGACTAAGCAATGTCCGCATTGTGGGGCCGTGCAATACAAGATAACCTTTGAAAAGCCCACAAAATTCAGCGAGCAGATTCCCGAGAGCGGTTCCGAGCCTTTGACTTCGAGCATGATACGCGAAAGACTGGGCCGCATATCTGACGAAGACTTGGAGCTCTTAGGATTTAACCCCAGCACTGCACGGCCAGAATGGATGGTTCTGCAGGTTCTACCCGTTCCGCCAGTCTACGTTCGTCCTTCAATAACATTGGAATCGGGCATTCGTTCCGAGGATGATCTCACCCACAAACTCGTGGACATAATCCGGATCAATCAGAGGCTAAAGGAAAACATGGATGCTGGCGCTCCGACTCTGATAATTCAAGACCTGTCTGAGCTTCTGCAGTATCACGTGACTACGTACTTCAATAATGAAGCGTCAGGGATACCGCCTGCCCGACATCGTTCTGGAAGGGCCCTGAAAACCCTTTCGCAACGGCTGAAGGGGAAAGAGGGGAGATTTAGGAGCAACCTTTCTGGGAAGAGAGTTGACTTTTCCGCCCGTACCGTCGTCTCTCCCGATCCGAACCTGGACATAAACGAGGTTGGGGTTCCGCTTGAGGTGGCAATACGACTATCTATTCCTGAGAAGGTCACCGAGTGGAATCTAGAAGAAGTGCGAAACCTGGTAAAGAACGGGCCTGAACAGTATCCTGGGGCTCTTTACATCATTAGACCAGACGGAAAACGCATAAGACTTGAGTTTGTGGTTGACAGGGACAAAATTGCAGAGGCGGTTGAACCAGGGTTCATCGTGGAAAGACATCTGAAGAACGGTGACATAGCCATATTCAACCGTCAACCTTCACTCCACCGCATGTCAATAATGGCCCACTACGTGCGGGTTCTGCCATACAAGACCTTCCGTTTGCATCTTTGTGTATGTCCCCCGTACAACGCGGATTTCGACGGAGACGAGATGAACCTTCATATTCCTCAAAGCGAAGAGGCGCGGACAGAGGCACTCCTGCTAATGCAGGTTCAAGACCAGATACTCTCGCCCAGATTTGGTGGTCCGATAATAGGAGCAATCAGAGATTTCATCACGTCGGCGTATCTCTTAACACGAAAGAGCACCTATCTGACGTCTAATGAGGTGAATAGACTGGTGCTGGGAGCCGGATATACTGGCCCGTTGCCCAAGCCCAAGATCAAAGAGCCCGCACCGCTTTGGACTGGCAAACAGATCTTCAGTCTCTTTTTGCCCAAGGACATGAACTACGTTTTGAAGGCAAGCATCTGTCAGGGCTGCGCCAAATGTGAAGAAGAAGACTGCAGGTACGACGCATACGTGGTCGTTAGGGATGGTGAGCTTATTAGTGGCGTAATAGATAGACGTTCAATAGGCGCGGAGCAGTCTGAGAGTCTTCTTCACAGGATTATAAAAGATTACGGGACCCAGGCTGGTCGGGAGTTTTTGAACAGGATAACCCACCTGTTAAAGCTTTACATAACGATGCGGGGTTTCACGTATTCGTATGACCAACTCGTCCTCTCTCCGAAAGCTGTGGAGAGAATAAGAAGAACGATGGACAGAATTGAGAAGAGAATACTAGAACTGATTGACAGCTACAACAAGGGCACTCTACCGAGGCTTCCGGGACAAACTCTTGAAGAATCATTTGAAATATACGTCATGAACGAATTGGCAAAAGCAAGGGATGAGTCAGGAAAAATAGCGGACGAGGATTTCACACTTGAAAATGCCGGCATCGTGATGACGAGAACAGGGGCAAGAGGTTCGAGCCTGAACATTGGGCAGATCAGTGCATGCGTTGGGCAACAGTCAGTTCGAGGAAAAAGAATATTGAGGGGATATTTGGGTCGCGCCTTGCCGCATTTCAAGTCCGGCGACGCCACACCTAAGGCAAGAGGATTCGTGTACTCCTCATACCAAACGGGACTTGACGTCATTGAATTCTTCTTCCATTCGATGGGTGGCCGGGAAGGACTAGTTGACACAGCAGTTAGGACCCAGCAGAGCGGCTATATGCAGAGAAGACTGATCAACGCTTTGGAGCACATTCGCTTGGAGTATGACGGGACGGTGAGGAATTCTACGGGAGACATAATTCAATTCCAATACGGAGAGGACGGCGTTGACCCGGCCAAGAGTGACCACGGAAAGGCCGTGAACGTCGGGCGGCTCGTAGACCAGCTGAAGATATCGCGAGAAAAAGGCAAACCTTCATCGCCTGACCACATTAAGCATGAATTAAGAGAGGCAGAGGGTCAGCTCACTCCTATTCTGACGGCCGAACTGAAAGAGAGTCTGGCCAAGGCTGATCTTAGTGCGGCAGGTGTCACCAAGGCCACCAAGCTTACAGTGGAGCACTATAAGCGTGCGCTAATGGAACCTGGAGAGGCTGTCGGCATCGTTGCAGCTCAATCGATAGGTGAACCCGGCACTCAGATGACACTCAGAACGTTCCACTATGCCGGTGTGAGAGAGCAGAACGTAACACTGGGTTTGCCGAGACTGATCGAGATCGTCGACGCTAGAAGAATACCTTCCACGCCGATAATGGCTATCTACTTGGATGAGGAGCACAGAAAAAGCAGAGATGCAGCCGTGAAGATTGCAAGGACCATAATCTTCACAACACTGGAGAACCTGACCCAGGCGATCTATGAAGATCCCCTGCACGAGGAGATAATAGTCGAGCTCAACAGAACGATGATGGACGACAGGGATGTGACCTTGGACCAACTTAAGGAAGCTTTGCAGACACAGAACTGCACCATTAAGACCCGGGGCAACAACGTCCACATCAAGCCCAAGAGAGTCGACGCGCTGAAGAAGATGCTCGGCAAGATTCCGTCTCTTCACGTGAAAGGCGTGGCAGGCATAAAGCGTGTACTAGTCACTGAAGAGCATGGAGAATGGGTCATAAGAACAGATGGTTCAAATCTGCCCAAGGTTTTGGAGATTCTAGGTGTAGACACTTCGAGAACCACGACCAACAACGTTCATGAGATCGCGAAGACCCTCGGAATAGAAGCTGCCAGAAACGCGTTGACCCATGAGGCCAAAGGAGTCCTTGAGGATCAGGGTCTTGACGTTGACGTTCGTCACGTGATGCTCGTTTCTGACATGATGACTTCGACGGGCGAGGTGCAGCAGATAGGGCGGCACGGCATCAGTGGGAAGAAATCAAGCGTCCTTGCTAGAGCAGCGTTTGAAATAACCGTGCCCAACATAGTCGAAGCGGCGGTCAAAGGAGAAAGCGACCCGCTTGCGGGTGTAACCGAAAACGTAATAGTCGGGCAGTCAATTCCAATAGGCACGGGGCTGGTCGAGCTCTACATGTCGACTTTCGATTCGAAGGGAGAGAAGAAGAAATGATAGACATAGACAAAGCGATTGCTACAGCCGTGAAAACTGGCAAGGTTACCTTCGGCGCGAATTCTGCCGTGCAGAACGCCAAGACGGCGAAAGCGAAAATGATTATCATAGCCTCAAACTGTCCCATGGGTACACGTGAAGACATAGAATATTACAGCAAACTTTCAGATGTTCCATTCATGCCCTACAAGGGATCATCCCTTGACTTGGCCGCTGTGTGCGGGAAACCTTTCACTGTTACCGCGTTGAGCATAAGAGAGCCAGGTGATTCGGAAATTCTCAAGCTGACAGAGAAAGCTGAGCCAGAGGAGTCTGCCGGAGGAAACGAATGACAAGCGGGATAAAGTTCACAAGCAACGAAATGCGATATATCGCCCTCTTTGAGAGTATAACGAATGCAAGCGCCAAAGACTGCATAGTTGACGAGGAGCAGGGACGTGTCATTTTCATCATAAACGAAGGTCAGATTGGCGTGGCCATAGGCAAGGGCGGCAGAAACATTCACACGCTGGAAAGAATGACTGGGAAAAAACACGAAATAATAGAGTACTCTGAAGACCCGGTTAAGTTCATCAAGAACGCGTTGAAACCAGCGCTCGTTAAGGAGGTTCGAGTGACTGAGAGGCCTGACGGGAAGAAAATGGCCGTCGTTGCCGTCAACCCGAAAGACAAGGGCGTGGCCATAGGAAAAAACGGAAAAAACGCAGAGCGCCTTCGGTTCTTGGCGAAGAGATATTTCCAAATACAAAACGTGAGCATAACCTGATCGCGAGGAGTCTTGCTTCTTGAAAATTGGGCTTGCGGTTGCGGTGAATTGTCTCATCTTGCTCTTTGCTTTGGCAACCTCGGTGGGCGCCTCTGATGGGTCTGGCGCGGAACAATTCTTGGGCAGTCCTTTGCTGGTCCTTGTTGCGCTGCTTGTCGTAGACCTTGTAGCATTGGCGTACCATAGGTTCCGGAAATAGAGATTGCATGGATTGGCTGTTGCCCTAGACGAGCCGCGAGTTATTCGCCTATGCTTGGGCACAGTCGCTTTTTCGGTTGTCACTTTGCCAAGACAAGGTCGATTAGCGCTTTTTGATCTACTTCTGCACGTGTTCTCCAATCCAAGTATAATTGTTCGTTTTCGTCTTGGGTCAAATACCCGTAGCGAATGTAGCGGTTGATATTCATGCCGACTTTCCATCCGGGAAGTTTGTCGCGTAGCATGTCCTCGACCATTTTCCGCGGGGTCTTTCCTCCGTTTGATATGATGTACGATATCGTGATCGCGAGTCCAGCGAGGTCATCTATTCTCCATCCTACCATCTTTGCTTCTTTCGGAGTTATCTCTCCTCTCAGCGTTATGAAGTATCTGGCCTTGTCCAGCTGTTCCAAGCTTGGCTTCTCAACGTCTTTTTCTCCTTCAAAAACAGTTTTTACTTTCAGATCAATCGCTTTCAAGTGATCATCAAGGAGCTTCAGGACTTTCGGATAATCCGCACCTAATGCTTTTCGAAGCTCCCAACCTCTTACGCCTGGTTTCATATGCCTCTTGTAAAAGAGGAGGTGGGTCGCCCTCTTGAGTTTGCTGGCGTATATGGCTTTTCTCTTGCTCACCGAGGCGTTCCCTTCTTCCATCTTTTCCATTCTTCGACTGAGACTGATATTGGAATGGACACGAGCTGTTTTTTGCCGATTTTAGTTTGCGGTTCTTCGTGTGATCTTATGTAGATCTCTTCTTCCAGCAGATGGACTTCTAATGTTGCGTAGCCGTACGTGACTAGGAAGCTTGTCATGAAGGCTCTTTGAACGGTCTCCTCGTAGGTTCCTTTGCCTATGAAGCTCCAATATGGGATCTTGCCATCTTGGCCATTCTCTTTAACGAAGCTTTTCAGTTCACGCCAGAAACTCTCCAGATCTTCCGAGAATGCTTTATCTTGCAGGATTCTCTCTTTCAAGAGTTCCTCCCTTGAGGCTGAACCTGTTTGGACTTCGGCTGGTGCCTTCTCCTTCCATCTTTCATTCATAGGCAGCAGGTTTATCCAGTACGCAGTTGCCTCTGCCAGACTGTGTATTGAAATCTGTTCCAACTCGATTATTGGATGCCAGGACTGAACGAATGTTCCTTCGAGTTCCTCCTTCGGCAAGCTTCTGAGCTTTTCTTCAAGAAGGAATGGGTCCGTGTAAAGCGAGGTTGACCGATGCCTGACCCATTCGCCCTGGAGCTCAATGACTGAAGCTAGATGATGTATCGTTTCAGCATCTAAGCACAGGTCTTCCGCGATTGTCCATTCTGGAAAATACTCCTTCACCGTGCCGATATCCTCGTTCACATCTATCAGAAAAGGATCGAGTGAACGCTCTTCAACAGATCTGCATGTTTCGATTATACGCGCAAGTTTCTCTCTACCTGCTTTCTCTCTTTCCTTGTTCGACTGCATCAAGCAACCTCTCTAATTATTGATTTTCCTTCAACATTCTGCACGGTGATTATGTTCACGTTTTCTTTCGCGAAGGTTATCTGGCTTGGTGTAATGACAACGTATTGAGCGCCTCCGTCAGTTACCGTTGAAATCAGCATACTGGCGATAAGCTCACGATTCTTCGGGTCCATGTGAATGTCATACTCGTCAACAGCGCGAAATGGTGAACGAACGTGCTGCTGCAGGGCCAGCAGGAAACTTATGGTCGCAGTGGTCCTCTCCCCGCCGCTTTGCGTGTAAGCGTCGAGCGGAACAGGTTTGCCGCCTTTGAACCCGACAAGGATCTCCAGTCCAGCGGATTCGATGTCATGTTCATTCACAAGCCTCACTTCTCCCACAGCCTGGGTTTGCGTCAGAATCTTTTGGTATTCCAAGTTGGCGCGATCCAAAAGGCTTTGGATTACAATCCGCCAAGCCTGCGTACGTGTTTTGACTTCTTCTAGGGCTTTCTCGCGGTTCTCAGCAACCAGCCGGGCTTTTTCTTCTAGCTCCAAGTAGAGCTTGGAATAATTCTCATAGATTTTTTCGATCTCTTCAGAGACATCAGCGAGGGCAGCTAAGTGCCCTTCCGCAACTCTCATTTCGTCGATGATTTCGCCCATACTTTTTAGAACTGCAATCCTAGGTCCGCTCTGCTCCGCTTTGTCAGTAGCCTCCTTAAGGTGTCTTCTTGCTTCACCGAATTCCTTTTCTAGTGATTCGACAGCGGCGATTGCATTTTCTTTCCGATATTCCAATAATGCTGCTTTGATGCGGGCGTCCAAGACTTGATTCTCAGTCTTCTCGATTTCTTGCTCAAAACTGTTGGCCCTCGTTTGATTCGCTTCTATTTCATCGTCCAGTTTCAAGAGACGCTGATTGGAGTTTTGAATCAGCTCTCGCAAGTTATCGCCATTTAGGAGTTTGAATCTCGGGAAGGCTTCTTCTGCTGATGTGAGCCCTCGAGAAGACGCGTTTGGCTCCAGAGTGCAAGCCTCCAGCATTAAAGTCTCCTTCAGGACTTCTCCACAAAGGGTGGCCCTTGACTCGGTAGAGGCTCTTTGTCGTTCAAGGCCTAAACGATCGACAAATAGTGTTTTCAACCCGTTTTTGAGTTTTCGAGACTCATTCCTAGCGGTTTGAAGGTTTTCTTCCGTAGTTTCTGCTTCCTCTTTAACTAGGTCTAAGGTTTGCTGTTCCTTCCTCTTGTCGGCTTCCAGCTTTGTGACGATGTCTTCTCTTCGGATGACTTCTGCCCAAGCCAGTTCCCTTTCTAGGAATCTCCTCTTGGCTTGAAGTTGCTTCTTCTCTTGGAACCTATCGTATTGTTCTCTCCAATAGTTGAGCGTCTGCTTTGCTGAATCCAAAAGTTTACCCATGGACTCTTCTTGACTCAGCGTCCGCGCCAGTTTCTTTTGAGCTTGCAGCACATTTTCTCTGTAGGCTTCAAGCCCGACCGCGGCCTCAACAATCACTAATTTTTCTTGAGGGGAGAGGATCGTAAACTGTTCTACCATTTTCTGCTGCATGATTATTAGCATGTTATCTGGATCGACGCCTAATCTGGATAGGAGCCTGTCAACGTCATTTTTCGTGGCGGCTCGGTTTTCAAGTTCAAACCAGTACTTGCCGTCCCGCCGCAGCATGCGGGTGAGAAATATCTGGTCCTTATCGTATCTCGAAATGAGCCTAGTCTTGCCTCTTTTGGCATTTTCAAGGATCACCGTGACTCGGGCTTGGTCTTTTCCCCAACGTATCAGGTCACTGAGTTTTCTGGATCTCTCCGTGTAGGATTGACCAAGAGCCACTGAAATCGCAAGAAGGAGTGACGACTTTCCGGACCCGTTTGGTCCGCAAATCACGTTAACCCCTGATTTAAAGCGTACCCTAGCATACTCGTAACTCATGAAATTCTCTAGGATAACCTCTTGAATCAGCATTGAGGTTTTTCCCCAGGGTCGTCGTAATAGAGGTAAAATCCTCTTATTAAAACAGTATCGATGGTTTTGCGGCAAATTCAGACGTGTTTTTCATTTTCATTCCTTTCGTTTCGAAATCATGCATGCCTTACACTCGTTCACAGCCGAGGCGTGGTGCAAAAGTGCGTAAGCATCAAGAATTCTCGCCGACGTTTCGCAGCTGCTCCAACTGTTGCCGTTTCTTATGAAGTTTTTCAGCAATGTGAAACACAGGTAAGGTGAAATCACATGTTTGACGAGTGCTGGTGTGGTCCATACGGCGATTAATCGCCCGAGATAAATCTAATCATAATACTTTTTCAGAAACGGCTTTGATAGTCTCGTATACTGATGTTGCCGTTGCAACGCTGATTACTCCTAGAGAGAATACGTATTCTCTTGTCAATGTGGGCGGTCTGAGAAAGACTACCAGGAATATCAGTGAAGTCGCTAGGAACACCGTGTAGAAGAGATTTCGCGGGATCAAAACCTTCCTTAGACGGATGAGGTTTCTTAGGACTATTCGATCTGCAACATAACCGTTCAGTTCCTTCTTGATGAAGCCTGCCTCTTCAAGCTTGCTCATATGATAAAGTGCCAATGTGGGGCTGCTCAGACCTAGGGCCCTCTGAACTTCACGGATTCCGACCGGCCTGTTTTCTTTTAGAATAAATTTGTAGACCTTTAACGTGAGCCCTCTTAGAACGTCTTCCGATTCACTCAAGGTTTTCTGTCCCCCATATGGAAAAGAAACACCATCACATTATTTGGAATATCCCTGTTCAAACTGTTTGTACACATGTACAAAAACGTAGAATTAAGTTTTTCACTGCCTATTCGTATTGTTGACGGCTAATGAACTCCAAGAAAGAAGTGCTCGCAGTTTCGATCCTTGCAATTAGTTTAGCAGTGGGGCTTGGAACAATAAGCTACGCACTGTTCTCTCCAACCCCGAGCAGTGCGAAGCTGCAGAGTACACTGGATGTCTTCACGCAAGAAGGTGGCCGAGGAAACAATGTTTCCGATGGAAACTTTGAGCCTTTCGACAATGTCTCAATCTGTGCTTATCTCACTCAGGCAGGCGTTAGCATAGAGAATGCTCCGGTGGCATTTGCAATATACAGGCCGGGTAATACTCTGATCCTGAGGACAACAACAACAAATAGCTCCGGAATCGCTGAGAGCGACATTTACCTTCTCCCTTCTGAAGGCCAAGTGATAGGAACGTGGCGCGTCTTCGCAAACGCAACTGTCGACAATGAAGCCATAGACGACACACTCAACTTCCAATGCGAGTCGCAAGAAGCTCGAATTGATCTCTTCTCTAAGAAGAACGGGGTTTCCAGCATCTCCTTTCTCCCAAACGACACAGTTCTCCTTGAGGCACAATTGTCATATCGAAACGCCTCCATCGCTGGAACCCCGGTGAAATTTGATGTCAGAACCCCAAACGGCACAGAATTCCTAGTGCAAACAGCGAATACGAGCAGCCTTGGAACCGCAAGCATCACGTTCCAAATCCCGGGGCCTTCAGACCCCTCCTCCTCAGGAATCTGGCAAATATTCGCTACTAGCTCAGTTTATGAACAGAGCCTGCATGGTTCAGCCAGTTTCGGATGCTTTTCGTTGTCACCAGTAATAGATGTTTTCACGCAGAAAGGTGGTGTGGGGCCCAATACGAATGGCGGATATTTCGCCCTCAATGACAGTGTGTCTCTCTACGCTGAAGTTCGGGATCAGTTTAATCAGACCGTGCCAAACCAACTGGTAGCTTTTGCTATTATAAATCCAAATGGAACGAGCTTCGACTACCGAGTGGAGACGACGAACGCTTCAGGAATAGCAAGCATAACGACGCGAATACCGCCAGATGCTGCATACATTGGCACTTTTGAAGCCTACGCGACCACAGGGTACCAAGGACAAATGGTGCTTTCTGACACGCTCACGTTCATAGCCAGACAAGATTAGCTAGTGAGAACATGGTAGAACTCGTAGAGAAAGTACAAGGTGCAACTGTTCGGAGCAGGAAACCGTACAGGGACAGGGTAGCGATAGTTGCAGAAATCCTAGAGATGACGTGCGGCGGAGTACAGAAAACCAGCATAATGTACAAGGTGGGACTAAGCTCCCTGATGCTGAACCGATACATGCGACTTATGATGAATGCAAGACTAGTGGAAGTAGGCTTGTTGAACAGCAAAGTAGTGCTCAAGGCAACGAACAGGGGCAAAGAGTTCCTAATGCACTGCCACGAAATCATCGAGTTGCTGGGAACTGAAGATGACGCTCTCCGCAAGCCTTATCAAAGGATCCAGGCACAAACACCTTTGGTCTCCTGCAGTCACACATAACGGATATAAGACATTTCGCTTTCTGATTAGATTAAGCAAATGCGTTTCTCCACTGTCGTCTTTGTTAGGTGAATTCTTGAATTGCTTATTCAACGTAAATTCTTCATTTCTAGCTGCCGTGCCCAAAGCTTGTCCAGCCCAATCCCGTGTTGCCTATATGATTGCAGTTGTTCTTCGCGTCGCAGTAACTTGCATATTTATAGCAATCTTAATCGCTGGTTTTGTTCTTATTTGCTGATGTCCTCTAGGGTTTTCCAACGTGCGTAGCTTTCAAGCATACCCATGTGGTTACATATCACTTACCTTGCTGAGCAAAAATCTCGATGGACATGATGAAAGGACGGGTGCGCAATGCGTTTGCCTCAACCAATCCGATACTGATCGTTTCGCCTGTCCACGACACGCGCAGCACTTACGCCGTGCCCGCTTGAGGTCGGGTTCCTAACGTGACTGCGATGGTCATCGTTTGGTTATCGCGGACAGCCGTTACGTTTATTGTCTGGCCTGGTTGAGTGTATTCTTCTAGGTAGGTTGAAAGATCGTCCATGTTCGTGATTCTTGTGCCGTTGATTGCTATTATGATGTCGCCTCCTATCGTCACCGATGTTCCTTCGACTAGGGCTTGAGTTGTGCCGCCTCGAAGACCGGCCTTGTCAGCTGCTCCTCCACTTGTCACTTGGGTGATTAGCCACCCGTACGTAACGTTCACGTTCATGGCTTGCGCGATTCCGAAGGTCATGTCTATTCCAGACGCTCCTAAAGATGGATGGCTGTTGTATGAACCGTTTGTTATCAAAGATCCGATTTCTCGCAGTATTGTGGTCGAAGGTATTGCCAGCCCCAGCCCTTGAGCAGCTACTCCTTGATAGGTTGCACTGTAAGAGGTTATGCCGACGGCCTCACCTTGATAATTAAGAAGTGGTCCTCCTGAGTTACCAGGGTTTATGGGTGCCGACGTCTGTATACAATCTGCTATAGGGTAGCTGGACCAATCCACTGAAACGGTTCTCCCCAGGGCGCTAACTATCCCCGAAGTCATAGACCCAGTATACCCCAAAGGATTCCCCACGGCAATTACCGGGTCGCCAACTTCTAACGCCAATGAACTCATGATTCCGAGGGGGTTATACTCATCCTGAGACGCGTTTGTTGAAAGCACGGCCAGATCCACGTACGGATCTGAACCGATCGCTTTGGCCGCGTAAGCGTCCCCATCGGTAAATGTTACGGTGACATTTATCGCGTCTTGAACAACGTGGTAGTTAGTGATGATCACAAACTGGCCTGTCGAGTTGGAGACGAAACCTGATCCCTGCACCTCAGCATAGCCGTAGATCTGTCCCCAAAAGTCGTATTCCGGTTGCAATCCTTGAACCACAACGACAGAGCTCTTGACCTGTTTATACAGTTGAGACAGTGAAAAATTCTCTCCTAGAATGTAGGTGGTGTTTTCGTCTGTGGTGTTTTCGTAGGTTGTGTTCTGAGATGATGAGTTTTGCGTTGACTTAAGATCTGAAACTTGGTTTTGAAGGGTTGACATGTGACTTTGTAGGTCGCTGATCTGGCCGGAAGTAATCAGGCTATTTATTCCATAGCCCGCTATTCCTCCTATGAGCAAACATATAATGGCTATTCCAATCAAACGGTTGGACAAACTAGTCTCCTTTGGTCTTTCAGGTAGTTCCATTCACATTCCTCCTTTTTTCATTCATAACCTTTTGTTGCAACTGGGACACCTATAATCGCTAGGCTGAATCTTGCCTCCACAGTATGGGCATATATTCTTCTTCTTGGTTACAAGGAGTCCTTGCTTCTCTTTTGCGATTTTGCCATCATTCAGAAGGAGCATTCTTTCTGTGTGTGATGCCACTTGGCTGTCGTGTGTTACCATTATCACCGTGGTTCCTTGATCGATGTTCAGTTTTGCCAGTAGCCTTACGATTTCATGCTTGTTTTTTGTATCCAAGTTTCCTGTGGGTTCATCCGCGAGAATAATCGCAGGATCGTTTGCTAGGGCTCGCGCAATCGCTACCCTCTGTTGTTCGCCAGCGCTGAGCCTCTGTGGCCTGTGTTCTTCTCTTCCCGCCAATCCTACCAGTCCTAATAACTTGCCAGCCTTTGCTCTTCTTTCACTCTTGGATGCTTTCGCGTTTTCCATCGGTAGTTCAATATTTTCAATGGCGTTCAGGTATGGCAGAAGGTTAAAAGTTTGGAAGATGAAACCGATTTTGTTCCTTCTTATCTTGTAGAGTTCTCTTTCGTGCAAGTTGGATACGTCGACTTTGTCTAATATGACTTTTCCACTCGTCGGTTTGTCAAGACAGCCCAGAACATTGAGCAGTGTCGTTTTGCCTGAACCAGACGGCCCCATGACTGCGACGAACTCTCCCCTGTTCACCTGAAGATTCAGATTACGTAAAGCTGGGACCTCGCGTTTGCCCATCATATAGGTTTTGGATAAGTTCTCTGTTGTCAGGACAACATCACTCATATCTCATCGCCTCTGCAGGTCTTATCCTCGATGCTCTCCAAGCCGGGTACAGACTGCCCAACGCTCCGAGCAACACGGCTGCGCCGAGCGCTATCAGCATTATCTGAAGGCTAGGGACGGCCGCGACAACTGCCACGCCTGGCGTTGTTGGATTCGCAGATGCAAAGCCGAACCCAAAAGAGCCCCTACCACCATTCTGGTTTGAACCAAAGAGATTAAATGGAACCAGAATTCCTGATAGGAATGGTGCCCCCACGCTTCCTATTGCGATGCCGACTACGCCTGCCGCAAGGCTTAGCAGCGTCCCTTCGAGTACGAATTGGCTCATGACATTCCAGCTGCTGAAGCCAATTGCCTTGAGTGTGCCGATCTCCTTGGTTCTTTCACGCACAGTGTACAGCATCACAAACAGGACGATCAAACTTGTAGCCACGACTGCTATGATTATCTCATCTGTTGCAGTGCTCTGGGTCTGGGTCAAAGTTGATTCTGCAGTGTTCAACGTATCTTGGTACATCGATGTCATATTCTGCAACCGACTGAGACGATCTCCATACGTGCTAGTAGAGATGGTAGCTAGAGTATCTGCGGACGTTAGAACTCCATCCGGATACATGGACTGTATCTCGCTCGAAACTGTGCTCGCATAATCGGAGCTGTTCACGTACACATCAAACCTGCTTATCATCCCCGTGAGGTTAGTTAGAGTTTGGGCATCTGTAATATTCATGTACAGGTTCATCATATTCGTAAAGTCTGATGAGCTGCTCGCTCCTTGGATGCCCACTACGTCAAAATTCGTTCCCAAAATGCTGACTTCATCGCCAAGGCCGACTCCGAAATATCCAGTATTATTCTGGCTTAAGATCACAACTCCGGTGTCATTTTCCTGCAGGTTTCTTCCTGCAGTTATGTTCGTGGGCAGGAAAGAATAGTTGTTGATGAGCGAAGAATTCAAGGGGACACCTACGATCACGTAGTCTGGCCTAAGAATAGTGAATGTCCTATCAAACCGACTTATTGTTTCGTTGTGACCTTCCGTGACTTGCAGAATCGGCACAACGTCCTTGACGCCTGGAATAGACAGAATAGCATCGGTTATGTTTTCGTATATGTAATATTGTCCTCCGCCAAACATGCCTCCAGGCGAGCCTCCAGGGAAACCTCCAGGAAAACCTCCAGACGTAAAACCTGATGAAAGGCTGCATTCTATCAGCGTCAACGTCTGGTTGATTTGCTCCTGATAGCTGTTGAGCGTGTTGCTGTAGGTTGAACTCAGGTTCTGCGCGGATTCTTGGTTTGCTATGATGCCCGCGGGGATAGAAATCATGATTGCCATCGAGAAGCCCAGGGCAATGATTACCAATAGTGCCCTCATCTTCCGTCTAGATATGTTCCTAAACGCTCTCGTCAAGATACCCAAGTGTACACCTTCATAAAAGCAACAAACATAATCCGACGAAAATGGAGAGGCAAGCAGTCAATTCTGGAATTGTTCGATATTTGAGGGGACCGAGTTTCTTTTTGTTGTTTCACTGTTGCCGTCTCCATTTTTTGTCGCAATATCTTCTCGACGCGTGTTAATTATTAACCGTTTTTCAGAATTAGACCAGATTCTATCCCTAATCAAAGAGTTGTCACGCTTGATTACAGCTAGGGACCAAAGCACACGTCTTTCATCAAAGCCAAGAAGGCGCAATCTGAAGGTTTGTTCAAAAAGACTGATGCTGCTTCTGAACAATCGCATAGGGCTCACGCCAACGGTATCAAAGGTCCATCTTGTCCGCCTAAGCTATTAGAACTGGCTGACGTTGCCTGCGCGGAAAAGATATGCCCCCAAAACGCAGGCGATGGTTCTAACCGATACAGTCTGGGTTGGCCGTGCATTGGAGCTTACACATGCATTTCAAGCCATGTCATAAGACGGTCTTCAGCGAACGCAAGTTCTTGAGGCAGCGTTTTTATCCGCTCCCAACGAACGACATTCTATGTGCCTTTCATTTGGTCTCTGAAGTGCTTTCGATTTCGTACACTTTTAGGACGGTCGGAAAATCCTTGGCAATGTGTAGGAAAACCATGATTTTAAGCACATGAGCGGCTTCTCGCATGTCCGTCTAGCTTTCATGTTGGCTGTGTGAAAAATGCTTCTGGCCCGATCCTTGATCGATAAGTGATTTGCAGTTTTTCGATTCGTAACCGCTGTGGATGAGATTGAGAAGTCGTTTGTGTCTGTCATTGTCATCGTCCCTCTTATTTGTCTCACTATTCTTCTCAGGTTCTCGTTAAGGTCCAGACCAGTTGAAGGAGAAAGGAGAGATGGGAAGGAGAAAGAGAATTCTTCAGCTTTTCTGGACCTTTCCCGAGTTCCTTCCGGAGAATAGGGTGTTGTCGACTTGTTTTCAACCTCCGAACACTCTAGTTAGCCCCGAATTATTAAATGGTTTTTCAGAATTGTGTCCAATTCTATTCCAAATCTATCCAAATTCTGTCGATAGATCTGATGCTCTAGACATCAAGGGACATGTTTATTACACTATTGCGAATAGGTTTAACGGAAAACTTCGCTGCTGCTGAGTGGTATAGATGTCTACTGGTTCACGTCCGTTCAAGTACTTGCTCGGATGGCTGATCGCAGGCACGAGAGGCGGTCTGTCACGCGCCAAAATCATTCAAGCTTTGAATGAGTCTCCGCAAAATGCAAACCAGCTGGCCACTCTGCTTGGAATGGACTACAGGACAATAAGGCATCATCTTGAAGTGCTTGAGAAAAACAGGCTAATCACCTCAGCAGGGGAGGGAGGTTATGGTACCACGTACTTCTTGTCTCCAGCGATGGAGGAGAACTACGCCGTGTTCCTGGAAATTGTGAACAAAATCTGGAAAAAGTAGAAAAAGGGGGAGAAACAGATGAACAACCGTATGAATAAAACAATCAGAAATTGGTTAATACTAGTAACTTTGGTAGTGGTAGGCGTCTTGGCAACACTCTGGGCTACGTATTCGGAGCCTACTTTTGAGGGTCGCCCACCACCTCCTTACGAAGTTCGGGGCGACATAGAACTCTTTTACAGCGTAGAAACTATTGTCTCCACGATCAACGCAACGCTGTCAATCTTCTTATTAGCCATATATATCGGCATATACCAGAAGACCCGGTCAGAGTTCACGCTTGGTCTAATAATATTCTCGGCAGTTCTTCTTCTGCATGCTGTCGCTTCGATTCCTTTGATATTCCGGGCTTTTGGTTTTTATGAGCGCGGTCTCGGCCCTTTTGCCATGCTGCCTGACCTATTTTCGCTCGCAGCGCTAACTGTGCTACTTTATCTCAGCGTCAAATACTAGAAGGCACTTTGTCTTCTATTTTTGCTTGGCCAACGAATACGTACCGCAAAAACAGTCCATTTGGTTGCAGTTCAGAAGATTCGGACGAGATGCCGTATCTCTCGAATGTCTCAAAAAGGGTGAAGCAGCGTGGGTTCGGTCTCTTGAGAGCCATGTGTTTCGAGATCTCTTTTGAAGTATGACTGGAATACGTTGCCATTCCATGGTGCAGACTTGCAGAGATGCAGTTGCAAAGTTTGATAAGCATAGATCTCAGCATAGCTGGTGAGGCTTCAAAAATGGTTGTCGCCGGGAAGATCTTCAGGCTCTCAGGGTCGTTGTCCGTGGCTGAGGTTGCCTCAAGACTTGAAGGCCATCACGTTGAAGAGGACTTCGAGGAGGGGGAGTACAAGTTCAAACTACTGACTGAAGTTGTCGGTCTTCTTCCCTTGAAAAACATGCTCAAAGGAGTTTACTCGCATGATTATGTGCTCCGCGTTTTTCACAGGGGCAGAGTTGCTCCGCTACCACGCACGGTCGAAGCTCTGTTCAGCTTTGCCCAACATGAAGGCACCACTTTTCTGACCATCGTGGAGAAGAAACGAGTGGCGAACTTCATGGCGAGCAAACTCAGCGAAGTGATCTTCGAAAAAACAGGTGGGGTCCTTGAAGCCAGAATTCCGCCTGAGACCCTGAAGCAGTTTCATCTGAAGAACCCTGAGGAGACGAAGATAACGTTTTTTGACAACGTCGACATTCCTAACGTGAACAAACTGTCGCTTTATGGTCCTGACTTGGTCAACACGCCTCTTTTTGAGGACTATGCAAAACACGGCGACATTTGGTACGTGGTTGCTAGGTCTAAGGAATTCGGCTACGTCGTGGGCATAACGAGAGACGCATCTGTAACGATATTCAATCTGTCAGAGAAGGAAAAATACGTCGAGTACGTTGCCAAGGAAGTCTTTCCCCTGATAAGAGCATGACTATTAGTTCGCTTCGGTCTGCATCCCGCAAAGTCGAGGGGTTCGCAAAGGAGCTTTCAAGTCGTTGTTTCAGGCAGCGCGTGCGTCGGTTTTCATGCGTGTTACAGATACTAGGTGTGTGAAATAGGAACATCCTTATATGGCGTTCTTTTCTGAACCACATGTCACCCACGAGAAACACGTAGCTTTGAGGAACTTCAAACTTGGTGAGATTGTGGATAAGATAATCAAGTGTTTTGTGATGTTGGTTCTCCTGAGCGTTGTTTCTCTGCCGACTGTTGACATTAGAGCTTATTCCTCTTCATCCAGAGCAGTGACAGTAGGCGGAAATCTATCAACCGGAGGAGGCGATGCTTCCACATCACTTGAGGGAATGGCTAACGCCATAGTAATCGGTGTGAAGAGCGGTCTTTCAGGAGCTAGTAAGCTTGCTGATGTAGTCGCAAGGTTTGGGGGCAGGATAGTCAATAATGTTACAGTGGGGAGCGAGCCGCTTGCTGTGGTTGTCGACATGCCGCTAGGCGGTGTTTCTTTGTTCGAGAGGGAGGCACAGGCGTCTGGTCTTGTCAGGTATATTGAGCCGAATGTGGTATTCAGGGCACAATTCGTTCCGGGTGATCCGTACTATCCAAATCAATGGGCTCTGCCGACGATAAAAGCGGATTGGGCATGGAACACGACGACAGGCAACCATTCCATTCTCGTCGGAGTCATCGACACTGGCATAGATTACAATCATCCAGACCTCGCGCCCAACTACAATGCAAGCGGCTACAATTGGGTAGATAGCGATGCTGACCCCATGGACGACAACGGACATGGGACTCACGTAGCGGGCACAATAGCCGCGGTCCTGAACAATGGTCAAGGCATCGCCGGCCTTGCTCAGGTTCAAGTCATGGCGGAAAAAGGTCTGAACGCCAGCGGATATGGAAACGAAGTCGACCTGGCTCACGCCATATATGATGCTGTCTACAAAGGCGCCAAAATTCTAAACCTCAGCTGGGGCAGCAATGAAGGCAGCGAACTCATCCATGAAGCTATTCAATACGCCTATGCTCATGGCGTGCTAATAGTTGCGGCTGCTGGAAACGGAGGGTCTGCGATGAGAATGTACCCTGCGGCGTACTCGGAGGTCATTGCCGTTACGGCAACCGACCAGTCTGATCTTCCGGCAGACTTCACGAGCTATGGGGACTGGGTTGAACTGGCCGCGCCGGGAGTAAGCATTCTTTCAACATTACCGACATCCCATGTGGTGCTCAACGATCCGCCGTATAGTAAGAACCTAGACTATGACTATTTGAGCGGGACATCGATGGCTTCCCCCCACGTTGCGGGACTCGGCGCACTTATCTGGAGTCGATTTCCAAACGCAACACGCGATTGGGTTAGAGCTCAGCTCAGATACACTGCGGATGATTTAGGTACACCCGGCTTCGATCAGTACTATGGGTATGGAAGAATCAACGCTGAGAACGCTGTTGAGCAAGCTCCACCGATGCATGATGTCTTGATCTTCAATTTGGAAAAACCGAGCGGGATTCAGCCTGGAGATGTTGTTGTCTTCAATCTCACGGTTCTGAATTTCGGAACTAGCGACGAACAGAATGTAACAGGAGAACTGTTCATCGATGGCAACCTGCAGAGTTCAGCACAGATCGGCAGTCTGTCTGCAGGCTTATCATGGACTACTGGTTTCTTGTGGAATCCTCAAGCCGAGGGAACGTTCAATATTACATTGTACGTCGTGCCTGTCACAGGAGAGGCGAATATCGACAACAACAGATTAGCTGAGGAAGTTTCGGTGCAACAGATGCTGAGCTTGAATCCGTCTCAGGGGCCAGCTGGCACGAAAACAGTAGTCATAGGAGTTGGCTTTTCGCCGTTGAGCCAAATAATGGTGGCCTTCAACGATGCGCTGGTAGGATTCACCGCGACAGACGTTCTGGGAAGCTTTGAGTTCACGTTCAACGTACCATTTTCTGACGCAGGCGCCCAGGATGTGAAGGCCTCGGACTCTGTGGGAATCAGTGCATCCTCGGTTTTCACGGTCGTAGACACGACTCCACTTGTGGTTCAGGTTGACGTGGGGACCATTCATTTTATTCAGGAAACAGCGGATTTCTTTGCACAGACAACTTTCAAGGGGCAAGCTGTCGATGCAACTATCACTCAGGCTACACTTTACAAGCCTGACGGCTCAGTCGAGAATCTGGCAGTTCAACATGTTTCGACAGGATTGTATGAGATACCGTATACACTGGTGGGAAATCAGACAGGCACGTACACGCTCGTCGTAGAGGCAAGCTACGCCACGAACACAATCCAAGCAAACGGCACATCCTTCAAGTCCTTCCTTGTCAGTAGCACTTTGACGCTGATGGATCAGGAAGTCGTGGACATGAACGGCAGCATAGCCAGGGTACAGACAGACCTGGGCCTCATAGAGCTGAACTTGACGGCAATGAACGCGCAAGTAATAGATATAAAAGATGGAGTGGCGAACGTCCAGACAGACTTGGGCTTCGTCAAGCTTAACCTGACATCCATAAACGCCACCCTCGACAGCATTTTCCTCAACGTCGAAGCGATGAACGGCAGCGTAGCGACTATTGAGACGACAATAGGAGCGATGAAAGGCACGATAACCTCAATGAACGATAACGTGGCAACGATTCTGGTCCCAGGGGTCGGTCAGATCAAAGCAGATGTGTCCGGGTTCAAGGAGACTGGGGTGTGGACGGTAACACAATACTTGATTCTGGCAATCGCTGCGGTCGCAGCTGTCGCGGCAATCTTAACGGTGTTGACGTTGAGACGCAGAAAAAAGTCGGAGTCGACGACAAATCCTCAGGCTCCTCCTCCTCAGGTTCTTTCCTGATGGTTCAACAGGACTCAGTTTCATCCTTGGGAATTAGTACTCAATGCCGCAGCGTGATTTGTATCCCTCTTTGAACGGGTGTTTGATCTCTTTTACTTCGCTGACCAAATTCGCGGCTTCAATGATACGATCAGGCGCGCTGCGTCCAGTGAGCACGAGTTCAACGTGTGCTGGCTTGCTCTTAATCATCTTCAGAGTTTCTTCGAGGTCTATCAATTTCAGATCCAGGGCTACGTTAATCTCGTCCAGTATGACTATGTCGTATTCTCCGCTTCTGACGACGTCCTTGGCCAGCCGAAGTGCATCTTCCGCAAGTTTGACATCTTCTTTCTCTGGGGGGTTTTCCGTTATGAACTTCCCTCGACCAAATGCTCTCAACCTGATGTTCGGGATCTTTTCTGCGACGTAGAGTTCGCCGTAGTCGAATCCGCCTTTGATGAACTGAATAATGTAGACTCTTAACCCTCTTCCGGCCGCTCTTAATGCAAGTCCGAAGGCTGCTGAAGTTTTTCCTTTACCGTTTCCAGTGTAGACCTGAACGAGTCCTATCTCGAGTTTCGGCAAGGTCTAATGCTTCCTTAGTTTTTCGTTAAGAAGTCTTTCTGCGGCAGACGCTGGGTCCATTTCTTTTTTTAGAATTTTCTGCAGCAATTCGTCGAGTCTTCCTTCTCTTCTTAGGTCGTCAATTATTGAGCTTGCCGTTTTTTGTTTTATTGCCTCGGCAAGTTCCTCTTCGGCTATGCTTTTCAGAAGCGTCCTCTTGCTTTCAGGGTTCCGTTCGAGGTAGTCTCTGTGTTCCTTTAGCTTGTTGACGAGCTCCGGGACGCCTTCCCCTGTGAGTGCAACAGTTTTTAGGATGCATGTTTTCCACGTGCTCCCCATGTTGTTGAGTTGCAGTATCGTCTGAATGTCCGTCACAGTTTTGTCTGCATTTTCTCTGTCAGCTTTGTTAACGACGAAAACGTCAGCTATCTCCATGAGCCCGGCCTTTATGGCTTGTATTTCGTCTCCCAAGCCTGGTGCATGAATGACGACTATAGTCTGGGCGACCCTTATTATTTCGACTTCAGACTGGCCGGCGCCGACCGTCTCGACGAGGATGACGTCCTTGCCCGCAGCGTCGAGAACTTTAACCGCGTCTCTCGTTGCCCTAGCGAGTCCGCCAGGGTAATTGCGCGATGCCATGCTGCGAATGAATACGCCTTCGTCAGTGCTGAGCTCTTGCATGCGGATTCTATCGCCCAAGAAGGCACCGCCCGTGAAGGGGCTCGTCGGGTCGACGGCAACCACGCCGACGGTCATGTTCTGTCGCCTGTATTCTCGCACGATCTTCTCGATCAGCGTGCTCTTTCCAGCACCGCCAGGACCAGTCAAACCTATTATGTGTGCCCTTCCGGTGCGAGGAAATATCCCAGCGACTATTTTCTGTCCTTCAGACGGCTCGTTTTCAATGATGGTTATTGCCCGTGCTATGCTTCTTCGGTCTCCCTTGAGTATGCCACTGATGAATTCTTCAGTTTTTGTCAAGGGTTTTGCACGTCTACAATCTAAGTTTTCTTGCGCACGTTGTCAAACACGTACTGTATTATCGTGTGCGTTGCGGTTCCCGGGCCAAAAATCTCCTTGACACCCAGCTTCTTCATTTCTGCCCCGTCTTCTTGGGGTATTATTCCGCCCGCGAAGACCATGACGTCCGTAAGCCCTTTTTGTCTTAGGAGCTCCATGATTCTTGGGAAGAGCGTCTTGTGGGCTCCTGAGAGAATGCTCAGCCCCACGACGTCGACGTCTTCTTGGAGTGCTGTCTCGGCTATTTGCTCCGGCGTCTGCCTGAGGCCAGTGTAGATTACCTCCATTCCTGCATCTCTCAGGGCTCGGGCAACTACTTTGGCGCCTCTGTCGTGGCTATCCAGGCCTGGCTTTGCAATTAGGACTCGAATTTTCCGTTTGTCTTGCATTTCATTCCGCTCCTCTTTAGATTACGATTAGCTCCTTATATTCTCCGTAGACTTGTCGGAGGACCTCGGTAATTTCGCCCAGTGTAGTGTAAGCTTTCACTGCTTCGATTATCATTGGCATCAGGTTCTCATTTTCCTCTGCTGAGTAATGAAGCTTTTCGAGGAGCTCCTTGACTTTCCTGTTGTCTCTTTGTCTCCTCAGTTTCTGTAGGTCAGCCACCTGTTTATCTTCGACTTTTGGGTCAACGCGCAGTAGTTCAATCGGGCATTCGGTTTCTTCTGTTGTGTAGTCGTTGACTCCGACTATCGTTCGCTTTTTCTCTTCTATCTCTCTCTGGTACTTGTAGGCACTGTCCGCGATTTCCTTCTGGAAGAATCCTTTCTCGATGGCTTCGATGGCGCCGCCCATGTCGTCGATTTTTCGAATGTACTCCATTGCTCTTTCTTCCATTTCGTTCGTCAGGGCTTCCATGAAGTATGACCCGGCCATGGGATCCACGGTGTTCGTCACTCCGCTCTCGTTCGCTATTATTTGTTGCGTACGCAACGCGACTCTCACGGCCTCCTCGCCCGGCAAGCACAATGCCTCGTCGTAAGAGTTTGTGTGCAGTGACTGGGTTCCGCCCAGAACTGCAGCGAGGGCCTGAATCGTCGTGCGTGTGATGTTATTGTGCGGTTGCTGCGACGTGAGCGTACACCCCGAGGTCTGGACATGCGTTCGCATCCACATCGACCTTGGGTCCTTGGCGTGGAACCTTTCTTTCATGACTTTGGCCCATATCCTGCGGGCGGCCCTAAGCTTGGCTATCTCTTCGAAGAAATCATTGTGTGTAGCAAAGAAGAACGATAATCGATGGGCAAAATCATCGACTTTCAACCCTCTCTCAAGAGTGGATTCCACGTAGCTTATTCCGTCGTACAGCGTGAAGGCTAGTTCCTGCACCGCGTTTGCGCCTGCCTCCCTGATGTGGTATCCGCTGATGCTGATGGGGTTCCATCTGGGCAAATACCTTGCACAGTATTCGATCACGTCTGTCGCAAGCTTCACCGACGGCTTCGGCGGAAAGATGCACAGTTTCTGGGCGAAGAACTCCTTGAGGTTATCGTTCTGAGTCGTCCCACCCAGCTTTTCTCTGGGTACGCCTTGTTTGTCGCCGACCACGGCATACATGGCCAGCAGCATCGGCGCTGGGCCGTTTATGGTCATCGACGTCGTAACCTGGTCCAATGGTATGCCGTTGAAAAGTACTTCCATGTCCCGCAGCGATGATATCGCGACTCCGCATATGCCAACCTCTCCTCTGGCCATCGGATGGTCAGAATCGTACCCCATTATCGTCGGGTAATCAAAAGCGGTGCTTAATCCTGATTCGCCTTCTTTCAGAAGGTATTTGAAACGTCGGTTCGTGTCGTCGGCGGTGCCAAAGCCTGCGAACATTCGCATCGTCCACAGACGCCCACGATACATCGTCGCGTGTACACCACGAATAAACGGGTACTCGCCTGGAAATCCCAAATCTGTCAAATAGTCTAATCTCTCAATGTCTTCTGGAGTGTACAAACGCTTGATCAGCATGCCTGAATGGTTCCGAAACTCGCTTTTCCTTTCCTTGCCCTGCTTTATCCAGTTCGGCAAGGTTGTTTGTTCCCAGAATTCGCGCTGGCGGCTTAATTCCTTCATTTTTTCTTCGTCAAACACTGTGAATTCCCGCTCCAGTCGTCAACCTGTCTAACTCATATCTGTTGTATCCGTATTGGATTCAAAGGGATATTTTCTTATCGGTCAAGAATTTGCTTGGCTAACATAGCGCACGGCTGAGAAGGGGTTATCGGTGAGTAATTGGATCTGAACTTCCAGCAGGGCAGAGACTGAGGGCTGAGGCTAAGAGACAGCTTTCTCTCTGCACTTGTCAGCTTTTGGGGGAAAAGGCGTCTAGAGCTTCTTGTACACCGTGTCTGTTTCTCTCACGCGTTCTGCCACTTTCAGACCTACGCTCTGTCCTTTCTCGGCGCGTTGAACGTTCTGGTGCTCGATCTGAATAGAATCGACGACCTGTTCAAAATCCGTGTTCGGTCCCTTGACGGTTATCGTGTCACCGACGCATAGAGGAGCCTTTAGCTCGACAACTGCGACGTTTATCTTCGGGAAGAAATGCGTTATCAGCCCGATTTCAACAACGTTCTCTTCGCTCAAATGCTCCATCTTCTCAGAACAGAATAAGAGTGAATGTACATAAAAAACTTGTTCAAAACAGTCGGTTTTCTGGCGTGTGGCTGTTCTCAGATTCGTTTGTTTGGTGGTTTGCGCGGATGGTTTTCCTTCTGGAGCTTATTTGGATCATATACTGAACCGGGAGGGGAAGGCTGTGCGCGCTCAGGCAGCTCAGTTAAAACGTTGCAAGAATCATTAGAAGACCCTGTGACCGCCACGTCTCGAGGGCGTGGAATTTAGGGGCGCCATGTGAGCTACGCTGTTGCGGATGTATTCGGTTACGCCACCTTCTAGATGTGTGAGGAAGGCCCTTTTGACTTCCACTCTTAACGTCTTTCCGAGCATTTCCTTTTCATTTGTTACCACGATAGGCTTGTAGGCTGGGTTACGCCCGATCCAGGAGCCGGGAACCTTCCCAACCTCATCGATTATTATTTCGCCCCTCCAACCGATGAGCCGCTGGTTTCTTTCGAGAGCCGTTTTCTTGGCCAAGGTCGCGGCGGCTCTGCTCCTTTCTCTGATCTCCGCTGGCGGCAGAAAATCCTCTTTCATTTCAGCCGCGGTTGTTCGTGGCCTCGCAAAGAACTTCGAGATATTAACGATATCAGGCTTGACCTCTTCAATGAGTTGGAGAGTCCTAATGAATGCTTCCTTGCTCTCCTTGGGGAAGCCGCAAATCACATCAGTGGAAAGAGTCAGGTCGGGCAGATTATCTCTGAACCTTCTCACGATGCTCCTGAAATCGTTGACCGAGTAGCTTCTTCGCATGCGCTTGAGGGTTTCATCGTCCCCGCTTTGCACGGGCAGATGGATAAACTTGAAGACGTGTTCATCTGCAAAGGCATCGACCAAATCATTCAGAATGCTCATTGCGTGGTCGGGGGTCATCATGCCTACGCGGATCTTGAAGTTGCCGTCGACGGTACACAGGGCGGCGAGTAGCTCAGCTAAGTTGGTTCTCTTGTCTTTGCCGTAGCAAGCCGTGTCCTGCGAAGTTATCCAAAGCTCGCGTGAACCCGAAGCAACGTCTTTCTTTGCTCTTTTCAAGATCTCTTCGACGCCATGGCTTCTCAGTCTCCCCCTGGCAAACCCTACGCAACAATAAGCGCATGAGCTTAGGCATCCGTAACTTATGGGGATTATACTCGTGACTGGACTTAACCTTGCGCGGGGCAAATCTAGGCTGGGGATTGCATCAACGCAATCTTCCAGAGCAACAACTCTTTCGCCACCCGCAACACGCTTGACGACCTCCACGATGCTTTCGCCAGCGGCAGGTCCAACAGCGGCATCAAACCGAACCTCTTTGCGCAGTCTTTCGAAACTGATCAGAGGCAAGCATCCAGATACGACAAGTTTCTTCTTTTCAGGAACTCGCTTCAAGACTTCAACCATGCGATTCTCTGTGGGACCTTTAACTGCGCAAGTATTGTAGACAATCAGGTCCGCAACCGATGCAGAGGCAGCCAGATCATACCCGGCAGCCGATAGACAGCCTGCCAACACCTCGCCGTCAGCCAGATTCGATGAACACCCAAAGCTCTTGACGAAAACCCGCATTTCCTTCCATCGCTTCACCCTAAAAGATTCAACAACAAATAAAAACGTTGAGCTCGCCTGCGCACAGAATTTACAGAAAGCTGAACTGGGAGTAGCACAAGCTTTAAAAAGGTTTGCCCCAACATGTTGTGGGCATATTTGTAGCATGTTATAATCAGATATAACATTACACAAGTTTGTGTGTAACTTACCCGGAGGAGGAGATGATGAAGTTGATCACACTATATCTTCCTGAGACTTACATAAAGTTGCTGGATCAGCTTGTGACTGAGAGGTTCTACCCGAATAGGGCGGAGGCGATTCGCGTGGCGATACGCGATTTAATCAACGAAGAGGTTTGGCGGAGGAAGGGCGTTGACTAGGCCGCGAAGCTCAGAGAGCACGGTCAAGTACACGTGGCACAACACGATGAGCCAAGAAATTAGTCAGCCAGATAACTGTCGGACACTCGTGGTCGGAGTCGGCGGCGCAGGCTGCAACACGGTAACCAAGCTGATGGAAATGGGGGCCAAAGGAATAGAGTGCGTGGCCATCAACACCGATGCGGTTCACCTGCGCGCATCAAAGGCTAACCAGAAGATTCTCATAGGCGAAAAGCTCACCAGGGGTTTCGGCGTTGACGGAGACCCGAAACTCGGAAAGGCCGCGATCGAAGAATCCAAAGCATCTGTTGAAGATGTGCTTTCTCGAGTCGACATCGTTTTCCTGACGGCTGGTCTCGGCGGAGGGACGGGCACGGGCGCGGCGCCAGTTATAGCTGAAATGGCGAGACGAAAAGGCGCAATAGTCGTCGGTGTGGCGACGACTCCGTTTCGGATTGAAAAAGGCAGGATGAAGTACGCCGCGAGCGCTCTGGCAGAGATGCGGAGACAATGCGACACCGTGGTGGTGATTGACAACAACAAGCTCATGCATCTTGTTCCTCAGCTTCCTTTGAGCGAAGCGTTTAGAGTTGCTGACCAGGTTCTGGCAAGGATGATCAAGGGCATATTTGAAACGATTTCGGCGCCGAGTCTCATCAACCTTGACTTTGCAGACTTCAAGACCATCGTTAAACGAGGCGGCATGGCCATCGTAGGAGTCGGCGAATCGGATGCACCCAACCGCGCTGAGGAAGCGGTGAGAAACGCTCTCAGAAGCCCGTTGCTGGACGTGGATTATGCAGGAGCAACAGGGGCCCTGATCCATGTTACAGGTGATAATCAGATGACGATCGAAGAGGCAAACCGCGTTGGCGAAATCGTCACCGAAATGATGGACAACGATGCTCTAGTCATATGGGGTGCAAGAGTAAACCCGGAACAGCATGGCAAGCTGAAAGTCACGCTGGTCATGACCGGAGTCGACTCTCCACAAATCCTCGGCGGATTCGGGACGATTGCGCCCCAGCTTTTCAACATTGAACCCCGCTCGGGACCAGAAAGGCACCTTGGCATCGATCTAGACCTTTATCAGCTTGAAGAATGCTAGCCGCCTTCCGTTTTTCTATTTCTCGTTTTCAGGACCAGCATTCCCCTTCGACATTAGAAATTGCTTCTTCAGTCTAAGCCTCCAGGGTATAGCCTTCCCGAAAGCCTCGCACTTCCCACTGCTTATGGCATCAATGACTCGGTCAACCTCCAATTCAGAGTCAATAACTGTGTACGCGCAGCCTATTTCTGGCCCATAATGAGCATCAGTGCCCCCGACCTGCGGTATGCCGAGACCTGAGGCAAGCCGTCTTGCATTCTTCACTGAAAAACCGAATGGAAAAGCAGAGGCGTTTATAACCTCGATCGCATCAAACTTTGAGCTTGTGTGCCTGCCTAAGCTTCCTTTGAAGAAAGCAAAGGGGTGACAGGCCACTGCCAGCCCGCCTGCTTCGTGTATTCTTTCAACTGTCTCGTCAGCGCCCAATCCTTTGGGAACGGGCTCTTTGATCCTGAGTGCTACGATGTGCCCGTCTGAGCTCGTGATTTCCATGCCTGGAATCATGAAAAACTCTGTCTCTTTCGACATTCTCAGCGCTCCGTCAAGCCTGTCGTGATCGGTGATAGCGACTCCGTCAAGGCCACTTTTCTTGGCATAGAAGACGAGTTCTTCTGGCGTGATGAGCGAATCACGCGAATAGCTGCTGTGAACGTGAAGGTCGACTTTTATCTGCACCTTATCACGCCTGAAGCCTCACGCAATCGCGGACTGGCTGGCTCTGATCTTGTCCAACCTTTCGTCCAGTTCTTTCTCATCTTCTTCGACTTTCTTGAACAAAGGCTTTGCTTTTGCGATTTTGTGATGCGCCGGTAATGGGGACAGAGCTTCAGTCCATTTCTGTTCGTGCACGCTGCCCGGCAGGTTGAGGGTCTTCCATATCCCCTCCGCCGATGAGGGAATGAAAGGCGCGGAAACCACAGTTAGGGCTTTGACAATCTGCGATGCCACATACAAGATCGTGGCTGCTTGGTCCCTCTTGCTCTTGATCAGGTTCCAGGGCTCTTTTTCGTTCAGGTACTGGTTTCCCATACGTGCAATCGTTATCGCCATGTTGGCAGCCATTTGTAGCCTGCATCCTTCTATATCTTCAGTCATTTTCTTCACTTTCTCTTCAAGGTCGCTTGAGATGCGCTTTGCATCTTCGTTTAGTGATTCTGGTTCGGGGATTTCGCCGTTGAATTGTGTGTTTATGAATGTCAAGGTTCTGTGGACGAAGTTTCCTAACGTGTCATTCAGGTCCGCGTTTACTCTTTCGGTGAACAGTTCCCATGAGAAGTTCGTGTCTTTGTTTTCAGGTCTGGACGCCATCAAGGTGTAGCGCCAATAATCCGGTGGGAAGAGTTCCAGGGCTTCGTCTATGAATATTCCGACGCGGTGGCTTTTCGAGGCTTTTTCGCCTTTGAATTGGAGCCATTCCGTCGCCGAGACGTTCCAGGGCAGATTGTAGTCTTCGCCTGCTGCAATGAGCAGGGCCGGGAGAATTATGGTGTGAAAGGGGATGTTGTCCTTTCCGATGAAGAAGAAGGATCTAGCTTCCTTGCCGAACCAGAATTCTCTCCATTTTTCAGGTTCAGGTTTGTTCTTGAAGTATTCGATCGTGGCAGAGATGTAGCCTAAGAGGGCTTCGATCCAAACGTAAATCGTCTTGCCTTCTGATCCTGGGAAGGGCGCGGGAATCCCCCATTCGACGTCTCTTGTCACCGCTCTGGGCTTCAACCCTTCTTTTATTAGGGTCAGGCTTAGGTTTTTCGTGCTTGTCGACAGCTGCCCGTTATTATTGAGATATTTCGTTAATCCCGTTGAAAGCTTAGGCATGTCGAAATACCAATGCTTGGTCTTCTTTGCGATGGGCTTGCTCTTGCAGATGGCACAGTATGGTTCTATAAGAAGTGTCGGTTCCAACAGTCTTCCGCAGTTGTCGCATTGGTCTCCGCGGGCTCCTTCTTTGCTGCAGTACGGGCATTTTCCTTCAACGAACCTGTCTGGCAGAAATCGGCCGCAGTGTTCGCAGTAGAGCATTTCCGTTTCTTGAGTGAAAATGTAGCCGTTGTCGTATATTCTTGTCAGCATGTGTCGCACGAATTCTTTATGCGTTGCACTTTCCGTCCTCGTATAATTGTCGAAGGATATTTCCCACTTTGCAAGAAGGTCAACGATCTTAGCGTGGTTTCGATCTGTCAACGTTTTCGGAGATATGCCTAAGCGAATGGCCTCGACTTCGATCGGAGTTCCATGCTCGTCTGAGCCGCTTACCATCACGACTTCTTCACCCTTCAGCCTGCAATACCTTGCGAAAACGTCTGCTGACAAGATAGAGCCGACTAGGTTACCTATGTGTGGCGTGACGTTTAGGTATGGCCATCCAGACGTGACCAGAGTCTTTCCGATTTTGACGGCGCCTCCTACACGGTATGATGATTGATAGCACATTGTGAGTCAATTACTTAAATAGAACGTGAAATGCATGCGCTGAACGCGTATTCTCGATGAGTATTCTGCCTTCAGAAAGCATAAAACCCGTTGATTTCAAACATGCCTCGCCTGAAAGGAACAGGTGGTGAAACAATGATGATAGAAGAAGATGAAGACTGGGATGAAGAAACGGAATCGGAAGATGAAAACGAGTTGGAAGAAGAATAGTGGACGTTGATGTCAATCGGGCTAGTCACTATCTGCTCCGATGCGGGTTCAGTTTGCTCCCTAACACATTCGCTCATGAAGGCCGTAGCAACGATCCGCGTTCGGTCAGGTCGGATACTCTATGATGTCTTTCAACGTCCATTATCATTTTTTCATCTTGGAAAACAGTCGTGTCGGGCACCGTTCTCTAGTGCACGTTACTGATTGGCATTTCACTGCCTTTTTGACGATTTCCTTCATCTTTGTTGCCGACGCATTTGATTTTATTCCTTTTGGGTTGAAGTGAGTCAAGCATGCCTGAAGGCCCTCTTTTCTGAGAGTTTCGGCAACGTTTTTGACCGATGGGACCGGAAGGTTCAACGCGTCACAAAGCCTGTCTACCACGTAGTATCCTATGGGGGCTTCGGTTTCGTTCTTCGCCAGAGTCAAAATTCTCTGTATCCTCTCCTTGTTTCTAAGCTTCCCGCGCTTTGTCGCTTCTTCCACCAGTTGACAGAAGCTCTCATCGAATATCTTTCCCAACCACAAAGGTCCGCCTACACTGAGCTTCGAATCGCATTCAGGGCATTTTCCAGCGGTTCCTGTAGTAGATAGTCCAGTGATGCTTTCTCGATGGAAACAGTTGAAGCAGTGCAGCACGTAGCCCATGTTACTGAGGCTTCGGTCGGTCATTTTAGCTCCATGATTCATGACGGCGTACACTCTGACATAATGCTCCCCACTGTGGCTGAAGACCACTTTCAGGCCCATCTCATGCTTCGCGGCCACTGTTGCCAAGCATCCGGCCAATAGCCTTGCGGCAAGCTCGTGACAGTATTCTGTTCGTAAGGGTTTTCCACCGTATTTTCTGATGCAGGCTTTTGGGTGAACTCCACACAGAGGGGCCATGTCTGTGGCCGTCAATGCTAAGAAGCCATGGTCGCGGAGAGCTCGGACAGCAGAATCAACGTAAGGCACTGGAGAACCGAAAGGATCCAAGTCTATGGCATCAAACCTATTGCGTGGTGCCGCATGTTCGCTCAAAAGGAGGTTTGCATCTTTGTTTTCCACGACTGTCCTGTTGCCGACGTCGTTCATTAGCGCATTGTGTAGAGCAATCTGAACTGCGTTCTTGTTGATATCATTCATTACGACTTGTCCGACATTCCGAACTTCCACTGCGAACCTCACGCCTCGGATGCCGCAGCCTGCCAACGGTTCACACGCTGAGATCTCATGATCGACCATTCTTTGATAGGCTTGTAGGGCCAGCACTGCAATGTCCCGGTTCAGTTCCATCACAGGATTGTAGAATATCGGAGCCTTGGACGGGGCATAGTCTGACGGAGATTTCACGAATGCCCGAAGCCTCGGCACCAGGAGTTTAGCCTCGCCCTCGCTGATCACCTCTGTCGGAAAACCCAGATTCGGAAGCGCGTCCACCATGGCCCTGCTTTTCTCCAAGAACTGTTCTTACCGGTCTTGCGGCTTCTGATACACTTGGCCTGTCCTAATATTCTTTTCTTGATTGGGCATGTCTGCACATAGTGGCTTGAGAGAGAAGCGGATCGTCTGTTTGATGGCGTTGTTCATGCGAGTCCTAAGCTACCTTGCCGAGATGCATCCGAAGGTGAAGGTTTTAAAGCATACGCGCTGTATTCTGTTCTAAACTGGCAGGGAAGGATTGTTGAAGCGATTATTGTTATTGACTGGCAGCCCAGGAGTGGGGAAAAGCACTGTCCTGTTGCATATTGTTGAGGCGCTTAGAGCGCGAGGTTACAAAGTGGGCGGGATGATCAGCCGCGAGATGCGTTCGGATGTGATGCGCGTTGGGTTTGAGATTCTGGACTTGTCTAGCGGCCGACGTGGTTGGCTTGCTCGCGTTAATGAGCCAGTGGGTCCACAAGTCGGGAGATACCGCGTGAACGTTCAGGACCTTGATGGCATAGGCGTTCAGGCCATCTTGGGGGCTGTTGAAAGCTCAGATGTAATTGCAGTCGATGAGGTTGGTCCGATGGAACTGTTTTCTGGAAGGTTTCAAGACGCGGTAAAAAAGGCCATTCAAAGCGGGAAGCTAGTAGTTGGAATCATTCATTGGAGGGCAAGCAACAGGCTGATAGACGAGTTGAAAACGAATGCGGACGCCCAAGTATACGTGGTTACGCCTGAAAACAAGGAAAAACTACAAGCGGACATCGTCGAAAAAGCTGTCGAGTTTCTCGAGCGAGCCAAGCACGAGTAGACCCTTCTCATTTCAGCTGCATTGCGATTGAGTCTTGAACTAGAACGCGGCTTCGATTTGTTGCCATCGATGCGTTCTTTAGTATGCTTAGAAGTCTCTTCGCGCGCTACGCGTTAATTGCAGCTCAGAGGAAAAGAGGAGAATCCCAAAGGCTGCAGCTTGTTACAGCTTGTTACTCAATGATTGACTTTCAGTATGAACAGGTATAGAGCGTTAACAAAAAAAGGGGTCTAGTAGTTTTCGACCCAGACCTCGAAGTAGCTTTTTGGGTGGCTGCACACGGGGCATTTTTCAGGAGACTCGGGTCCTTCGAAGACGAATCCGCAGTTTCTGCATTTCCACTTGATCGGTGAGTCCTTCTTGAACACTTTGCCCTGCTCCACGTTTGCTAATAGTTTGCGGTAGCGGCGCTCGTGATAACTCTCAACCTTGGCTACCATGCGGAACGTCTTAGCAACGTCTGTGAATCCTTCTTTTTCTGCGATGTCGCCAAAGCCAGGATAGAGTGTGCCCCATTCGAGTTTCTCTCCCTCTGCTGCGGCCAACAGGTTCTGTGCTGTCGTGCCTGTTATGCCAGCAGGGTATGTTGCCTTGATCTCTACCATCCCGCCTTTCAGGTGGTTGAAGAAGAGTTGTGCGTGTTCTTTTTCGTTGTCAGAGGTCTCTTGAAAGATGCCGGATACCTGCTCGTATCCTTCCTTCTTTGCCGCGCCGGAGAAGAAGCTGTATCTGGTTCTTGCCTGGGACTCGCCTGCGAATGCTGCCAGCAGGTTCTTTTCGGTTTGACTTCCCTCTAGTTTCATATTCTATCTTCCCTTTGTTTTGTAATCTGGTGAGAACGAGGATAAAAAGCATTTTGAAACTGGATGTGAGAATCGGGTGTTGTGGTGAGTTGCAGGAGAACAAAGTATTATAGCCTTGAAGTCTGGATTCACTCCTTGGAAAGGGGCGAGTCTTCTGATGCTTGTTGCCGGCGTGGATGATGCGGGGCGTGGGTCTGCAGTCGGTCCCTTGGTGATTGCCGGTGTGATGGTAGAAGAGGCTGAGTTGCCCAAGCTTATCGCTCTCGGCGTGAAGGACTCAAAACTTCTGTCTCCCCACAGACGGGAGATCCTTGCCCCAGAGATCAGACGCATCGTCAAAGGTTGCAATGTCGCGAAGCTTTCCCCTCAGCAGATTGACGATGTAGTTCTGAACGGCAGGAAACTTCGTAAGCTGAATTGGCTTGAGGCACAGACCATGGCAAGAGTTATCGAGGCCCTCAGACCCGATGAGGCTTACGTTGATGCGTCAGATGTCTTGGAAGAGAGGTTCAAGAGGGATATTCTTGATTGCCTGCCCTTCAGAATACCCATAGTCTCGGAGCATAAGGCAGACAGGACGTATCCCATAGTCTCTGCAGCTTCGATAATTGCAAAGACTGAGAGAGACGCGGAGATTGCTGAGCTCGCAAAAGCATATGGTGACTTTGGATCAGGATATCCTTCCGATCCGAGGACCATGGACTTTCTCCGACGATGCTTTGCTAATCTGAGAGAGTGTCCGGACTTCGTGAGAAGGTCATGGAAACCAGTGCAAAAGGCGAAAAGCGATGGAGAATCACGGCAGACGAAGCTTACGTGATGCTGCTAATCAGGTCCTGGGGATTCTTGGCGTTGGAAAGCTCTTCACTTTGAATGCACGGTATGCCCAGGTTTGAAGGTTCCCGCCCATCCGTTACGAGTATTGGATGCGCCTGAACAACTCTGCTTAGGCTGAGAATCTCATCAACTCTCATGTCCAAATTTGACTCGCCATTGCTCGCAATTCCGCCTATGATTCTCATTCCGTCTTCAGGAACGGTGATCACGAAGTCGAAAGGGGCTTTTCTGACCGTTGTGATGCCGCTAAGGTCAAATTTCTGAAGGATCTTCATGAGGAGTCTGTTCTTGGCGATTACTCGTCTGGCTGTCATCAGAAAAGGGCACCTGCATTGTCTGTCTAGCCTTTCGAAAACGTTTACCGGCCTAGCAACCGGAATTCCCAACGTGCACATCAAGTTGTAGGCGGCTGTGACTGAGGCTTTAGCCATTCCCCGCTCGTAGCCGTATATTGTTCTTCGAGACATGGCACTCATCTCGGCTATCTTACCCACTGAGAGGCCTAGTTTTTGTCTCCTGTGCTTTATCGCCGGTCCATCGATTTCGACGTAGTAGCCTCCTCGTCCCGCTTGGATTAGCGGGTACACTTTACTGGAAACGATGTCTTCGAAGGTTTTCAGAGTGACGGCTGAAACGTTGTATCGTGAATAGACCGTGTCCTCTTCCAAAGGTTTTTCGCGCGCTTTCTGGCTTATGAGCAGTGACGTGGCCGAGATGCTTCGCGATATGTCTCTAAGCTCTGATGAGTCGCCTGGAGAAAGGTTATCAACGTCTGGTTGAACTCTTATGAGAATAAGCTCTTCACCTTTTCTAGCCGCAAAATCAAAACAGCTCGGCCTCGAATGGCACACTTGCGAAACAGCAAACCCTGACTCCTTAAGCAAGGCCTCAATAGCCTTCACTCCCTCCCCACAAACCATAGAAATATCCCAAAAGGACTGCAGCACGTAGCAAGATATAAACCCTACCTACAATTCCACCGCAGGATACGCCACACCGTTTAAATTCCAGGCTCAGCGTCCCACGTCAGATTCTTTGCCCAAAAAACAGAATGCGGAATGACGCTGAAAACAACTCTGGTCTGGACAACAAGATAACAAGCAGAATACCATCTCAGATCTGAACACGAAAAGTGACCCGCGAATAAAAGCTCTGCTAAACACCGAAGAAACCGAGGGAGAGGTGTGTTTTGCGAGGTTTTCACCTGCTAAACTGCAGTGACCCATTAAACACTGGCGTCTCATGTATTCTGGCGTTATCTGGTTTTGCATGATTCTGTGCCTGCAAAATGATGAATGGCGTGTTTCACTCAGCGCGCGCCTGGAAATGTCGAGGCAAATTCGGGAGCACAGGTCATGCTCATCTCTAAGAATGCAGAGACAGTGCTTGGGCTACTACCATGGCGTGCGCCTTGTCGTATGGCTCTAGTTGTACGACTTCTTTTACTTGGAACCCGCGTTTCTCTAGGACTCTGGTCTCATTCTTGTAGACTTCTGACGGCTCCTTGGTCACGTCTATGCTCTGGGCTTTCACGGCAAGCATTATCCAGCCATGCTTCTTGAGGAACACGTCGGCATTGTCCGCCAGGACTCTTGCCTGTTCAGGCTGTGCAATGTCGCAGTAGATATCATCTACCTTGCCCCGTATTAACATCGAATACTTGTCAGGCACACGTGCATCTTCCAGTATCGGCGACATATTAAGCCTGTAGGCGCACACGTTCTCAACCAAGTCTCTTATGGACCTGGACGCAAACTCGACGCAGTAAACGTGGCCTTTCTCGCCGACTATGTCTGAAACGTGGCTCGCAGTGGTTCCTGAAGCCGCGCCTAAATAGAGAACCTGATCATCCGGCCTTATCGGAACCGTAATCAAACCCTTCAGAATGGCAGCCGCCAGCTTGCTCCTGAAGGCATCCCACACTCGGTATTCTTCGCCTTCGAAACGAACGAGCCTTTCACCGTACACGTCTCGGCCTGGAACAAGGTTTCTCGTCGCAAGCCGCTTCGCACCATCCTCAAGCACGATCTGGTATATCGCCGCGAATTCCGGATGAGGCTTAACTCTAACGTTCACGCCTGAACTTTCTCCGCTTCTCTCTCCTAAACTCCTCACGCCTAGGCTTCTCTCTCCCAAATTCTTCGCGTCTAGGCCGGTCTCGTCTAGGCTCCATGGCCGGAATCGGCGGCGGCTCAGCATACTTCTCACGAATCTCCTCAATCCTCTTGTCCAAGTTTGCCTTGAGGTTCCCGCGCACTCCCCCGGTTCCGAAGGCATCCATTCTCGCCGCTATGGCAAGCTTCCCGGCTAATGCTCGGGCGATCTTTCCTCTCTGCCACTTCTTCGCTTCATGCAGGAGGGTATGCTGAAAGATCATTCCATGCTTCGGCGGTCTCGTCCCCGTCTTCAACGAGCGAAACAATGCTTTTTCCGCGCCTAGCACTTGGATCGTGCTGGCAGGTCGTCTCGCAAGGTTCGTCAAGCCTCCTGATGTGGCTATCAGCCGGGCCGCCAAGAGTGAGCCTACCAGCGTCTTCATGTTCGGCGCGACTTCCTCCATAGTCTTGTCCATGTAGCCTTCCATGCCCTGCCTCAGGTCATACAGCCTGAGGATGTCAACACACATGGACTGAATCTGCCTGAGGTCAGCTTCATCCAGGTCTGCACCCATGGATTTTTCGGCCGTCTTCGCTATGCCCTCAGCCTTTGCAGCCGGAATGCCCTCTTCCTCTAGCCTCTCAGCCGTGAAATTCTCCTTATTGCCCAGATCCACGATCAAACGCGCATAAGTTTCATGTTTCTCGACCAGACGGTCTAGCTCTGGAAAGTGCACGCCGTACCATTCCCTCACCCGGCTCATCAACAGGTTTATCACCCTGTCCAAATCATCGAGGCTCTGCACCGCCTGGGCAGCAATCAAATCCCTCTTTTCCACCGCACCCTTGACCCTGAGCTTCGCAATCTCCATCGTCAGGTTATGCATCCACAGCGCAAATTCTTCACCATCCTTAACGAAGCCCGTTTCAACAGCAAAGCGCTCCATGCGTGAACGAAGCATCTCTCCCGCTTCAGAAGGCTTCGCAAATTCAGTGTCCACACCCAGTTTTTCCTGCACTTGCTTCGCTAGGGCAGCGTCTTCGAAGATTAAAAGATCATAACCTTTCTCCTTGAGATCCTTAACGAGATCGGTGATTTCATCAACGATTTTTCCAGCTTGAATACTCGCAAGGGCAGTGGCGACGGTCTGAGGCTTTCGAGGAAACAGCACTCTTCCCACAAGTTCTCTCCTTTCGTCGAAAGCCAATATTCCAAATGAACATTCAACCATCGTGGCTTTCATCAGCTCGCCTCAACAACACTATCTCCGAAGCTTCATCTTATTAAACAATCGCTGCAAGGAAGCGGTGCACGTTGGCGACAGAATGCTATTTATGAAGAAATCCTCTATATGCTCTTTGAAAAGAGACAGAGAACATGCAGGAAATATCCCAGTTTCCCCTTGAGTGTCCCAGAGCATTCGGAGGGCGAAATACTTGAGTCAGGATTATCTAGGCATGAACCTTGCGGGCTTGAAGCTTGCTAACCCGACGATGTTGGCTTCAGGGATTCTGGGCTATTCAACAGAAACGTTTGAGAGCATCTCTGAAGGCGGAGCAGGCGCGATAGTCACGAAGTCCGTTGGACTCAAGCCCAGAAGCGGCTATGTCAACCCCACGGTTGTCCAGGTAAGCTGCGGCCTGGTGAACGCCATGGGGCTTCCGAACCCCGGCATGGACGAATTCGCCCACGAGATTCGCAGGGCCAAGACTGTTTTGAAGGTCCCGCTGATCGCCAGCGTTTATGGCTATTCAGAAGACGAGTATGCCCTATTGGCCGAGAAGGCCGTGAACGCTGGCGCCGACGCTCTTGAGCTAAACGTTTCATGTCCGCACGTTAAGCAGACCGGATCAGAGATCGGCCAGAGCCCTGAGATCTTGGCTGCAGTGGTCAAGAAGGCCAAGGCTGTTGTTGACAAGCCTGTGATCGTCAAGCTGTCCCCGAACGTCACAAGCATCGCCGACCTTGGAGAGGTTGCAGCAAGAGCCGGGGCAGACGCCCTAACTGCCATAAACACTGTGAAGGCCATGGTCATCGACGCGGAGACCGGCATGCCCATACTAGGCAACAGGGTCGGTGGGCTCTCAGGTCCAGCTGTCAAGCCGGTGGCGCTCCGTTGCGTCTACGACCTCTTTGAGCAGGTCAAGATTCCAATAATAGGCTGCGGCGGCGTAGCGAGTTGGCGCGACGCTGTCGAGTTTCTCCTGGCAGGCGCTTCCGCGGTTCAAATCGGCACGGCAATAGCCGCGGAAGGCCCAAAAGTGTTCAGCACAATCACGCGGGGATTAAGTGTCTATTTGAGAAAGAAGGGTTTCAAGGACGTGAACGGAATTGTCGGCCTATCACACCGCAGATAACAGGCTGAGAATCACACCTATTCTCGTTGCAGAGGCTGAGAGCCCAACGGTGAAGACTCTTATGTTCAGGGACAAACACTGCGCAGGGGCAAGACCCGGTCAGTTCTTGATGCTCTGGATCCCAGGCGTTGACGAGATTCCTCTGAGCATACTGAATGCCGAACAAGATGGAATGATAGCGGTGGCTGTCAAGAAGATCGGTCAGGCAACGAAGAAGCTGCATGGCACGAAAGTGGGCGAGCTGATAGGCGTTCGTGGGCCCTTCGGGAACTCGTTCACGATTAGAGACGGCAGGCTATTGATCGTGGGTGGAGGGACAGGAATCGCCCCGCTGCTTTTCTTGGCAAAGAAGCTGAATCTTAAACAGGCAAGACCCCTGTTTGTGCTTGGGGCGAAATCGGAAGAAGAGCTGCTCTTCTTGGACAGGTTGCGACGGCTTTGCAGTGCGGGGGACCTTATGACTACTACGGAGGACGGGAGCCATGGCATGAAATGTTTGGCAACTGAACCGCTGGAAGGGCTGATGGCCAAGGAGAGGTTTGACATGATCTACGCCTGTGGGCCTGAGCAGATGCTGAGAAAAGTGTTCGATCTTGCCGAGAAGCACGGCATCAGTATGCAGACAAGCTTGGAACGCATTATGCGCTGTGCAGTCGGGCTCTGCGGAAGCTGCGTAATGGGAAGATACCGCGTCTGCAGAGACGGCCCAGTGTTCACGGTAGAAATGCTGCGAGAAGTCAAGGATGAATTCGGCGTGTCAAAACGTGACTTTGACGGCAGAAGAATATCCGTCTGAGCCAGGTAGCGCGCACATTTGACCTGCGTGACGCTCACGGCGGAAGCAAAAAGGATTTCATGCTCAACCGCATCACACTCATTGTGTGGGTTAGATGACTGAGCTGACGTTCTACGGCGGAGTGGGTGAGATCGGTGGGAACAAGATTCTCCTGGAGGATCATGGGACAAGAGTGTTCTTTGATTTCGGTCAATCGTTCGGTTTCGGCGGAGACTTTTTCACGGGCTGGCTCAGTCCACGAGCTATCAACGGCCTGGGGGACTACTTCGAGTTTGGCTTGTTGCCCAGGATAAGCGGTTTGTACTCTGCGGAACTGTTAGAGTCTACCGATTTGGCTTATGTGAAGCCCGAGTTTGACGCTGTTTTTCTTTCGCATGCACATTTTGATCATATAAACCACATCAGATTCCTGGATCCCAGGATTCCTGTTTATCTTGGAGTCGGGACCAAGCTGTTCCTGCAGTGCATGGAGGAGACGAGCGGTTCATGCGGCTATGGGGAGCATCGGTACCGGACCTTTCGAACGGGCAGCAGGATCAGAATCGGCGATGTGATGGTGGAACCTGTACACGTTGATCATTCGATTCCTGCGGCATACGGTTTTTTGATCGAGACTTCTGAGGGGGCAGTTGCTTACACGGGGGACATGCGAGTCCATGGCCCCAGAAGGGACATGACTGAGGAATTTGCGACCAAGGCTCGGGAGTGTGAACCTGAGGCTTTGATCTGCGAGGGCACAAGAATGGTGGAGGCCGAGAACAGGAAGAGCTATTCGGAGCCTGAGGTCGAGTCCTTAAGCGCTGAGATCGTGTCCCAGACTGACAAGGCCGTGTTCGTCACGCATTACAGCCGGGATATTGATAGGTTCAGGAGCTTTTACAACGTGGCCAGCAAGTGCGGGAGAAGCATCGTGATCTCTCCTAAGACTGCCTACCTGTTGGACAGGCTCGTGGCGGATAAGCGTCTCAGCTTCCCTGACCCCGTGAAGGACGAGAACATACTCGTCTACTACAGGCGGAAAAAGTCCGGCAAGTTCGACGATCGTGACTATTACGTTTGGGAAAGGGAGTTCATGGATAAGATGGTGACGCACGACTTTGTGAGCAAGAATCAGCGCGGGTTGATCATGGATTTGGACTTTTACCAGTTCACTGAGCTCATCGACATCCGACCTGAAAGGGGAGGCCACTTCATCCACAGCATGAGCGAGCCGTTCAGCGAAGAAGACATCGAAGACACGGTCATGCACAACTGGCTGGATCATTTCGGGCTTCGCTTTCATCAACTGCACGCCTCGGGACACCTGAATGCTGACCAGCTCGCAGCCCTGATCCGACAGGTCAAACCGAAAAAGGTCTTCCCTGTGCACACCGAAAACCCGCGGCTTTTCAAGAAGATAAGCAGGAATGTCAAGATGGTCCGGACTGGAGAAAAATGCTCCCTGTAAGCGATTAGGCCGCGTCCGATTCCGGACGCCGGTCTGCTTGCGATTGGCGAAGTACTTGCGGATGCCACAGAACAAGCCACAAGTGGCATGGTTGTTCTATCAAACTGCAGCCTAACCCTTATATATTATTAATACCCGGACCGACAACATACGAACAGACGCTGGAACAAAGTAGGGGGTATGAGGTTTGATCAGAGACTTGACCGCGTTCTATTCGAAAAATGCCTTAGGCATGAAACGTTCTGAGATTAGGGAGTTGCTGAAAGTCACTCGTCAGCCTGGCATGATCTCTTTTGCCGGTGGGCTTCCGGGACCGGAGACCTTTCCGGTGAAGGATCTTGAGGACATCGCATGCCAGACTCTGCGCGAGAAAGGAGCGTTGGCCCTGCAATACGGGACGACAGAGGGAGAGATGGAGTTTAGAGAAGAGATTGCGAGGTGGCTGAACCGCGAAAAAGCCACGATCAAAGCGGAAAACGTTTTCGTGACGACAGGTTCGCAGCAGGGCTTGGACATCGTTTCCAAGGTGTTCCTCGACCCTAAGGACATCGTGATAGTCGAATTACCATCGTATATCGGGGGTCTTCAAGCGTTCACCTCTTACGACGCTAGGATGATCGGCGTGCCCCAGGATGATCATGGCATGAGGATGGATCTCCTGAAGAAAGTGCTGGAAAGACTCGCTAAGAAGCGGAAGAAGCCGAAATTCATTTACGTGGTCCCAGATTTTCAGAACCCCTCCGGCGTGACCATGTCGCTTCCGAGGCGGAAGGAGCTTCTGAGTTTGGCTTATCAGTACGAGCTTCCTGTAGTCGAGGACAGTCCTTACAGGGACCTCAGGTACAAGGGAGAGCCGGTTCCGGCGATCTACGGCTTAGACGACCAGAACCAAGTCATAGCCTTGGGCACTTTTTCCAAACTGCTAGCGCCAGGCCTGAGGTTGGCCTGGATCATAGCACCAGTCGAGTGGATGGATCGCATGCTCGTGGCCAAGCAGAGCATGGACTTGTGTTCGCCGACTTACACTCAGCTCATGGCTGCTGAATACTTGAAGCGCGGCCTGCTCCCAGGCCAGGTGAAGAACATCTGCAGAGTGTACGGCAGAAAGCTGGATATAATGTTGGATGCCCTTCAGAGATACATGCCCAAAGGCGTGCAATGGTCCAAGCCCGAGGGTGGGCTGTTCCTGTGGGTGAAGCTGCCGAAGAAGATGAACGCTAACGAGCTCTTCCCCAAAGCTGTCGAGAACAAGGTAGCCTATGTTGTCGGCTCAGCCTTCCACTGCAACGGCAAGGGACAAAACACGATGAGGCTCAATTTCTCCTACCCCTCAGAAAAACAGATAGACGAGGGAATCCAGCGCTTGGCCAAAGTGGTCAAAGAGAACATGTGAAACCACAGATCCAGCCTACGAGACAGACCGGCCTGGAAGCTGCTGATTACGTCCGGGTTTGGGCTTCGCTAGACGCCAAGGTTGCAAGGGTAACTCGTGCTGCAGCCATGAATTTTCCGTGGGCAAAGGTTATATGTTGCAGACATTATCTTGCAGTGTTTGCGGGTGCAACGTGATGCAAGGTGACCGCCAAATTCAAGGTTGATTCTGAATCAAGTCAGACAGAGTATCGCCCGCTTGAGCTTGAGAGAGAAGTACGCGAGTTCTGGGAAAAGAACGAGATTCTGAAGAAGCTGATGGATTTTAGGGAGAAGAACAACATCGGCATTCTGGGCTTTGTCGAAGGGCCTCCTACTCTCAACGGGATCCCGCATGTGGGTCATATGCGGGGACGGGTGATGAAGGATCTTCGCTACCGCTGGAAGACGATGCAGGGCTATTACGTGCCTTTCTGGGCAGGGTGGGACTGTCAGGGCCTGCCGGTTGAACTTGAGGTCGAAAAGCAGCTGGGCGTCAAGAACAAACGGGAACTCCTCCAAAGAGTGGGCGAAGAACGCTTCATACAAGAGTGCAAGAAGACCGTGATGAAGTACCATAAAGAATGGGTGGAGTTGGACCGAAAGCTCGGAGTGTTCATGGATCACAGCCGAGCATACTGGACCTATTTGGACGATTATATCGAGAGGGAATGGTTGTACCTCAAACGAGCGTGGGATCAGGACCTGCTTGAAGAGGGGCAATACGTCGTCGCCTACTGTCCGGGATGCCAGACGAGCCTGAGCAACGCGGAAGTAGGCTATGAAGGCTCTTACCAGGTCGTCGAGGATCCGAGCCTTTATTTCAAGTTCAAAGCTGCAGGTTCTCGGAACGAGTACTTGCTCGTCTGGACGACCATGCCTTTTACGCTGATCACGGACACCATGCTGGCAGTTCGTCCGGAGGCTGACTATGCCAGAGTGCACGTCGATGGCGAGGTCTGGATCCTCGCGAGACAGCGCGTCGAATCAGTCATGAAAGAGCTTCACATAGAGGAGTACAGAATAGCGGAAACGGTCAGCGGCAAGAGCCTAGAAGGGATGAAGTATGATTATCCGTTCAAGGACATAGTTCCGAGACAGGCAGAGCTTGAGATGAGCCACCCGTTGGTCCACAAGGTTGTCTCCGAGGATTTCGTGGATGTTGAGACGGCCACGGGCGTCGTTCACCTTTCGCCTGGAAACGGTGAAGAAGATTATTTTGCTGCGATGAGGCGGGGTGTGCCGATATTCGCGCCGTTCGACGATGAGGTCAAGTTCACCGCTGAAGGTGGCAAGTTCTGCGGCGTGTTTGCCAGAGATACTGACAAGATGGTCGTCGAAGAGCTTCGAAGCAGAAACTTGCTCGTCGAAGTAAAACCCGTGAAACACGAATACCCAACATGCTGGCGCTCTCATCACAAGATCGTGTGGCTTGCAAGAAAAGAGTACTTTCTGCGGGAGGACAGGATGAACAGCAAGGTCTTGGCGGCCGCTGAGAAGGTGGAATACTTCTACACTGAGACGAAGAACAGGTTCGTGAGCTTTCTGAAGGAGGGCAAGCCTTGGTGCATATCGAGAGAACGCGTTTGGGGTGCACCGTTGCCAGTGTGGAAGTGCAGGGAATGCGGAGAAAAGACAGTTGTTGCGAGCAAGAAGGAGCTCCTTGAAAGGGCGCTTGAGAAACCAGAACGTGACTTTGAGCTTCACAAACCCTGGGTGGACAGGATGACTCTCAGATGTGAAAAGTGCGGTGGCACGATGCATCGAGAAGACTTTGTGCTGGACACTTGGCACAATAGCGGGGCCTCGCCGTACGCAAGGTTTACCGATGAAGAATACGCGAAGTACGTGCCCGTCGACTTTCTTTCAGAAGCGGTTGATCAAACCCGAGGATGGGCACATTCGCTTCTGCTAGAACACATAATACTGACTGGCAAGGCGGAACCTCCGTACAAGGCGTTCCTGTTTCAGGGTCTTGTCCAGGATGCGAAGGGAAGGAAGATGAGCAAGAGCGTAGGCAACGTCATAGAGGCGAATCAGCTTCTGGACAAGTATTCGGCGGATGCAAGCAGGTTTTACAGTCTGCGCAAGTGTTCGCCGATAGATTCTATGAACTTCGACCCGAACGAGTTGGGCCGCCGTACCTACCAGGTGCTTTCAACGCTGTACCATCTGAACAGGTTCTTCGTGCAGAATGCGGAGTTCGACGATTTCGACCCGCGGAAGAACACGTTGGAATGGGCGAGAAAGAGGAGGCAGCTGAAGAATCCGGATCTGTGGCTGCTTTCAAAGCTTCAAGAGACCATAGAAGCGTACACGGGCAAACTGGAAACATGCGAATTCAACTCTGCCCTAGCCATCTTGGAGAATTTCGCCATAGAGACCCTCAGCAGACTGTACGTGCCCATGGTTCGCAAAGAGTTGTGGACCGATGACCCGGAGACTCTGGACAGAAGACTGGCGGTGTATGCGACCCTGTTCCATGTTCTGAAGACGGTGACTCTGCTCTTCAACCCTATTACTCCCTATTTGAGTGAGGCCCTGTACCAGAGCGTCTACAGGAAGCTCGACCCAGGACTGGCTGAATCAGTAAGCTTTGAGAGTTGGCCAAAGCCAGACAAAAAGATGAAGAACGAGGCGTCAGAGAAAGTCTTTGGAACATTGTTCAAGTGTGTTTCGCTGACGTATGCCGCAAGACAAAATGCCAAGATGAAGCGCAGATGGCCTTTGAGCAAAATGGTGATCGTGGCGCCTGAAAGCATCTGCAGCGCACTTCGAAGCGTCGAAGACCTCCTGCTTGAGCTTTCAAACGTGAAAGCCGTAGACTACGCGCATGAAATGTCAGACGCGCCCCGGGAGGGTTGGGTCTCTGCCGAAGAAGGCGACGTTCACATTTTCCTCGACGCGCACAGAGACGAACGACTGCTGGGCGAGGGTCTGATGCGTGATCTTGCTCGCAGAATTCAAGCGTTACGCAAGGAACTGGGTTACGTGCCCACCGACGTTCTGGAAACCGTACACGTAGCTGATCTTGAAGGGGAAAACATCAGGTTACTGCAACCCTACCTCAGAGCAATGGCTGACCTCGTGCGATCCAAGCAAGTCCAACTGCACGCCGAACGCAAAGAAACCAATGCAGATTGGCATGAGAGCCAACTGGACGAAAAGAAGGTCTCCATCGCTATCGCTGAGCAGAAGCCCTAGAAGATCAATAGCAAACGCAAAAAACCATAGACTAGCGCGCGCTAATGATTGACCAAGTTTCAATCAAAGAATAAAACCGAAAGCTCTAAATTTCCTACTGGCGGTTCTCTTTCGAAAGAAGCGACAAGGGCCGGTAGATCAGTTCGGTATGATCGCCGCCTTCGCAAGGCGGAAGTCGCGGGTTCAAATCCCGCCCGGTCCACTTTCACATTCTAGCCCGTGAAAGTCGTGGTCATCGCGGTCGCGCCAAAGAACGGATAGAATGAAGGACATATTGGACTTGAACCCTTTTGGGTGCAAATCCCGGCGGCTCCGCAACAGTCTGACTCTTGGTTTGGACTTGAACCCTTTTGGGGGTAAGAGTCCCTAGAGACCAACGCGCGCTATAGACCTTCTATTTCTATCCTTCATTTCGATTCTTTGAAGAACAGAAGGATTTATATATTAAGAAGGCGATATATCATTACATAAATGTAATGGTTGTCAAGATAAGAAATGGAAAGAATTGCGTTAAGCACATCCATCCTCGGGATATTGGCGACAAGGGGTAAGCCCTTGAGCCTTGCTGAGATATATAAAGAAATAGCGCCTAAGCGTGGGTCAAAGCCTACTGTCTACAGGCACCTTCAGAAACTTGTAACAAGCGGGCTGGTATCACAAGAAAGTGAGAAATACATACTCATTCGCGGAGGAGATTCTGCCATAGCGGCAGCCGATCTGGCTCGAATAAGTGGGTTGAAGCCGGTATCGCATGATGTTCGGAAAGGATTTAGTTTTACCGCGTACAACTCCAAGAGTTCTCTTGCCGAGTTGGATTATGAGGACCTTAAACAAGACATAGAGAACATTATCAAGAAACATCTTTCAAGACTAATCCCGAACTCAGAAGATGCAGCAGTCGAACAAACAAGCGAGGACCTGAAGAAACTGGTTGGACTTAGGGTTGCCTTCGTTGCGTCATTCGACGGAACCGAATTCGCCACGCTGACCTCAAGAGATGCCGACCTGTTAGCTAAGAAGAGAAAAGAAGTCCTGAGTTTACTTGCAGATTCCGAAGGAATTACGATTAGTGAACTTTGCACTAGATTGAAGTTGAATGTCCTGCAAGTCAGACAAGTAGTAGACCCCATTCTGCTATCAGGTTTTGCCGAAATGGATGAAAGCGGACGAATTCGACTCACAGTTGAGGTGAGAAGCAGATGAGAAGTTCGTTTGCGAGAGATTTAGTGTTGTATCTCTTGAAAGCATGCTTCGTTATGATGGCATTCTTCCTACCCCTAATTTTGTCCACGTGGCTAATTGATTTGTACAGTCTCGGCCCAGTTGCGAGGTTCAATTTGTTCGCACTTTCGCTGATACTTTCAATGCTGATTCTTTTCATCGTATCTCGCTTGCGACCTTTGTGGCTGGCAGATATGCCAAGTTTTGAACTTAAGCATGCGCATTGGGAGACTGCTATGGATATCATCGCCTGGCTCAAGAGACATGACACGCTAAGTTTCAGTCTTGCTATGTTGGGATTGGTTGTATACACTATTCCGCTAAACGTAGCTTGGTTATGGTTGCTCTCACTTCACATCTTTGTGTCGACGCCATCTGTGATTGCTCTCTTCTTCGTCACCATAATGATCAGCTTTCTCGTCCCGGGATTGATAATTTCTATTATCTACACATCAATAATCAAGCCAAAAACAGTCTCTGTAAAACAAATGGATCGAATAATAGAAACTATTTACTCGAGCAGACAGTTCACAGGAGAGATGTTGGAGAGGTCAAAGAGGACGATAATTAGGGAGCCAACTAAGAGAATGAAGATGATGCTGATTCCTATCGTAGCAGTCATGATTACAGCAGACGTCATTTTCCAACTCGTCGAAATGCATTTTATCCCTGAACGAACGATAGTCTATGTGCCTGCTCTTATTCTTCCCTGCCTCCTGCTAATTCTCCCCATGTTTTTCATGGGCAAGAAGAGAACAGAGCTTGATGCAATGTGGAATGAAGAGCCCAACCGAAAGCCGCTGCTCTCAACGAAAAATCCCGACACGGCCACTACCAGACAAGAATAGAAAAGCTGACGATTATTCCAACCGCAACGATAGGAAGTGGTTCAGAGACTCAATTGGCGATGTCTCCACGGTCTCCCCCAAACTTTCTTTTTTTGTTTAAGTAGCTTCTATGGTTGAGCTGTATTGCCAAAAGCTGGCTTGAACGCAAAGCTGACACTAATGAAGGCAATGTTCATTGAGACTGAGTAGCTGTCAACCTTGAGTTTCTTAGCCGAGGCATCTAACTTGTCGACGAATTCTTGCAGCAGAGAATGAGCTTGCTCTATCCAGAAATCTCTTAGGAGACTCACGTGCGTGCTACGCTTCCGGAGAGTGAAAGAGCTTCAAGGGAATTTGCTAGCTAATTAGTATATAATTGCGCCCGACTTCATGCCTACGAATTATTTGGCGGTTGTCTGAAGGTTATCCAATGCGAATGTCATGACGTCTCTGAGTTGGTTGATGAATGGGTATCCAAGTCTATGTTTCTTGACATATGCCAATTCTCTGCAAATGGTAAAAAGCCAGAAGAACAGGTTTTTGTTTTTGTCAAATCTGGCCATATTCAGAAATATAGAATTGATATCTTCAGTTCTGTGGTAACGAGCGTCAGTTTTGGGATCCACAAACATTATCTTCAGGAAGTCTTCGGGTAGAGGCAACAATTCTCTGATTTGTTCCAGTAGTTTTGAAAATTCAGGATAAATTCGCAGGATTTCACTTTGGAAATCTATAATACTCTTGTCCGAGTAGACTGTTACATTCTTACCTTGCAGGTTCACTTCATTAGGTGCCAGATTGTACTCAAGCGCGGTTCTCTTTACGTTATACTGATCATTCTTCCTAGGCATGTGATATTTGCCTAGTTTGCTGGTCGTCTTAAGAGATGACAGGAATTCTATAGCTTCTGATGAAGCTTCTTCGTCAGTTTTAGGTGTAGATTCCGCGTTGTCAACTATTATTTCTTGTTCAAAAACACCATCTTTTGGCTCAGGTTGGATGATTGTTTGGTTGCCAGAAGCAAGAGCGTAGATATTGTAAAGTTCTCTGAATACCTGAATAACTTCATCAGCAATCTTTCTTGATTTAACTATCGGTTCATCTCTTGCAAAGCATGCATTAATCCACGACAAACTGGGATCTAGCAGTATTCCCCTGAGCTCTTCTACCGTGTACCTTCTGGGAGTCTCATCTTCCCAGTCATCAAACGGTATAATCAATTCTCTACCGCTTAGACTTTTGAGCATCTGCTCAAAGAGTGCCATATTTTCTAGTTTTTGAACCTCTTCCTTTAGCTTTGCATACTCAAAAGCTGTTCTGATGTTAACTCCTGCGTAAACGCGTGTCGGACTAATGTTTACAGTCAACTGCGAATACTTGTTGCTCCCAGTTCCAATCGTGTTGTAATAGAGCCAAGCCCAATCGTTGTATCTATTTGTTCCTTGTATCTTTGTTTTGGAAACATGCCAAACCAGTGCTGAATTGAGTTTTCTGATTTCTGGCTCAATCTCACGCTGCAACTGCCTGAGTGCATTAATAGGCACACGTATCTTCTGTGAACGTTCGCAGCATTCAAAAACATCTTCTGAAAAGCCACTAAAAGCTGACATTTCTGTTCAAATTTAAGTAAAACGGGGCTCTTATTTAATAATTTTGACGGGAATCAAGCCAGCATTTTTCAAAAGCATGAGGTATGTGTTCTACAAAACAGGCGCTCCCTCCTAGCGCAACAACATACACTACGTCCTCTTTTTTGCTTCCTCATTACGCGCGCGCCGAGTTGGAAGAAGCGCGCGCTCAGTTGTCTTTACTATCTTTCGCGGTCTATGTTTCCGGTCTTCAAGTTATGCCCAAACCATACGGATCTATGCCAGAGAAAATGCAGTATGCAACCCTCTTGAAAATTCTTAAGGCTGCTAATCCGAGCCTTATCGACCCCTACGTTCTTCCAAGGAACTGGCGAATGGATGGACTTCTTGGATGACAAAGTGACTTTGTCAGAGAACATACACCAACTCGAAAAATCTCTTGGATAAGCCTTAAATGGCGTCTAGGGTAAAAGTGATTTATGAATAAACTAAAAGAAGTTTTGTGTAAAGGACTGCCAGATGATGTACGCTTTGGACTTGATCTCAAAGTAGCAAAATTTGAAGCAGATTGGGAACACATACGCCAAAGATGCGGCTGCAATGAACCCCAAAGGGACTGCATTACTTACAGAGCCAAAACCTACTGTACCGTTGGGCAAGAGACACCGACTTAAGACGCAATTCATTTTCTACCCTGCATATTCTAAGAAAAGAAGACAGAAGATTAGGCGTGGGTTAGGCAAGCGAGGATTCTAACGCAACTTATCTGGTCTTAGATGGGGGTTAGGGGTGTAGTCCTCCCGTCTTCCCGAAGCTCGGGGTACAGTTCCTTCCTAACGCAAAGCCAAAGGAGTGTTGTTCTTCTCGAAGTTGCGACCCACGCAATCTGAAACTAGTTCTAGTTCAATATTAGATTCGTTCCGAGAAACAGAATAGCAAGGAAAGTAATCGACGCAAAGTGAAGCTGGCGTTTTAGGAGTAATCATTTTGCTTTTATTCAAATTGTAACATAGAAGTCGTATGGGATAAGAAATGAGTGCCGAGATAGTGGGCGTTTCCCTAACTGTTGCTGCAACCGCAATCTCAATCTACAACACTATTCTTTTCAGCAGGCAGTCTAAGCTGGTGGAAAAACAAGCTCTCTTGCAGAGAAGTCAAGTTTATCCTTATGTGAAAGTAAAAGAAATCCAGTTTGAGCAAAACAACATTACACTAACGTTAGAGAACATGTCTGAAACGCCAGCGTTTGAACTCGGGTTGCTGATTAGATTCACTCCTTGTTCTGAATTGGTGAATGGATACTGTAAATTTGTTTTTCCTGTCGAGTTCCCAGCTGGTGAGCCTTATTTCAGGAAAGGTTATCCTAAGAGCAGCGTTAGCCCTCTTAAAAACGAAAATCGGTCAAACAGATTGTACGGCAAAGAAACTGGAAAATATAGTGTGGAGCCTTCCTTTTTGTTCAGAAACTCGCCAAAAAGTAACATCTTCAAAAAGGGGAGTGCATGGGAATTTGCCTTATTCCTTGACCTTAAAAAAAGACTTTTGGGTCAAGGTATTAGATATGTCGCTGTTAACTTTGCCCTTGTCTACAAGGATGTCGCAGAAACGTTAAGAGAGTATGAACAGTTGGGCAAATTTGTCGTTGATTTGGATAAACACGACAATCTTGAACAAGCAAAGAATGAGGGAATTCCATTCAAAGACCCGCAAATTGACATTAAAGACATGCCTATGGACTTTGAAGTATACAATGACCTAAAGAGCTACAGGTCATCCTTGGAGCCACCCGCATAGCTTTTATTTCGTTCAGAGCAAGAATAATTTGGCGTTTAACTGAGAAAAAGAGTTGGCTTCTTCAACGTCCTACTCTAGGATTTGGACCTATAAATCCTGCAACTAGGAGGTGCCAGATTAGAAAATCGGATGGTGGAGTCGAACCCATTTGGGTCTAAGTCCGGTCCGACCCACTTTCACAGTCTAGCCCATGCAACTCGTAGTCGTTACGGTCGCGCCAAAGAACGGATAGGATCAGGAAGCATTGGACTTGAACCCATTTGGGTCCAAACCCCGGCGACTCCACCACAAAACCCGCGCACAGAGATCTGGAGAAATCTTGGGCCCACCTTTCATTAAGGTGGCCATTGCGAAGGTCACTAGAGTGCGTTAGGATGTGATGCATTTTGTACGTTGACGGTTGCGCGAACCGCAAGTCTTCCAGCAGAGCATTATTTCTTTGGCAACTGTGATTAAGCCCAAACCAAATCGCATGCAATGAAACGAAGAACTGATAGGGTAGAAACAAGAAGTGTCAACGTTAGGGAAAGGTTATGAAGCTAAAGTTCTTGGGCGCAACGCGTCAAGTGACGGGGTCAAGCTACTTTCTGGATGCTGGCGGAGTGAAGATCCTCGTCGATTGCGGCCTGTTTCAGGAAAGAGACTATTCCCAAAGAAACTGGGAGGCCTTCCCCGTTCCTCCAGACCAGATCCAACATCTCCTCCTAACCCACGTTCACCTAGACCACTCGGGGCTTATTCCCAAACTTGTCAAGGAGGGGTTTACCGGAGACATCCTGCTCACCCCCGCATCCAAACTGTTGTTTCCGATAGTCATTCTGGATTCTGCTCGCATGCAGGAAGAAGATGCCGCCTACAAGAAAAGACGCCACGAAAAGGAAGGCCGAAAGGGACCCTACTCCGAAATCCCCCTGTACACAGTGCAAGATGCCCAGAAGTGTTTTCCCCTCCTGAAGGATGTTCCCTACGAAGAATTTCTCCCCCTGAACGACCGAGTCAAAGTCTGCTTCCACGATGCCGGCCACATCCTCGGCTCCGCCATGATCGAGATCACTGTCCAAGAACAGAACGAACCGCGAAACATCATCTTCTCCGGGGATGTCGGCCAGTGGGACAACCCTCTTCTCGCTGACCCCTCCGTCTTTGACCATGCGGATTACGTGGTCATGGAGTCCACCTACGGAGACCGCAACCATGACAACCCCCAAGACATCGATGACAAACTCGGCAAGATCGTCAACGACACCATAAAGGCGGGCGGAAACGTCCTCATCCCCACCTTCGTCATCGAACGCGCCCAAGACCTGCTGTACCACTTCAGCCGCTTAGTGCGTGCCAAAAGAATCCCTTACGTCCCGATGTTCCTCGACAGCCCCATGGCCGTCGAAGTCACAAAGGTCTTCGAACAATGCAAAGAGTATCTTGACAAAGAGACACTGGACCTCTTCAAAGATGGCCAATCCCCGTTCGACTTTCCAGGATTGAAACTCGTCGACTCCATTGAGGCATCCAAAGCCATCAACCAGATCAAAGAGTCAGCCATCATAATGGCCGGTTCGGGAATGATCACAGGAGGACGAATAAAACATCACCTAGTCAGAGAGATAACTCGCCCAGAATCCACGCTCCTCTTTGTAGGATACCAAGCGGCTGGGACGCTGGGACGGCAAATCCTGAACGGGGTCTCTCCCGTCAGAATCCTCGGACAATCCTACCCGGTTAGGATGAAGATCGAGAAGATCGACGGCTTCTCCGCCCACGCCGGCATGAGCGACCTGCAACGCTGGCTCAGCAACTTCAAATCCCCGCCCAAGCATGTTTTCCTAACCCACGGCGAAGAAACATCGATTCTGAGCCTAGAAAACTATCTCCAATCCAAGGGCGGATGGCAAGTAAGCGCACCAACATATTTGGAAGAATACACCCTCTAACCTCTCCAAAAGACTGCTTCCCCTAGTCGATGAGTTCGCGCGTGAAAAGCCCACAATGTGCTCCTCTTGTGCAAACAGCCCTGAACCGACACGTACAATAGCGCGCGCTTCAAGCTTAGATACCTAATATATAGAAGTTTTGTCACCTTTTTAATTTAGCGCGTGCTTTCTATTTTGGAGTCAAACATTCTAGAGATAGGTCATCTCTTTCTGCAGACAAATAGTATTTTTCTACCCTCTTCTCTCAGATTGGCTTCAAGGATCTCAAAATGTTCAGAGAGAGCTGACTTCATTTTGGCAACTGGGTAAATAGTCTCTTTGAATCGGTACTTGTTGAGTTGGTAAAGTCCATTGGGGAGTCTTTCAAAGATTCGAGAATCCCAAGTCAGTGTATTGCCCTTCAC
>Ga0315277_10000112_pt1 | contig 135601 bp, 110 predicted proteins | sample YL17G05_15_MG_FD_203695 | JGI IMG/M metagenome (GOLD analysis project Ga0315277, IMG submission 203695) | Sediment microbial communities from Yellowstone Lake, YNP, Wyoming, USA - YL17G05_15 | ecosystem: Environmental > Aquatic > Freshwater > Lake > Sediment | place: USA: Wyoming | collected...
GACCCAGGGGCGGGCAGGTGGCAGTTTTTGACAGGAAAAAAAGCGGACACATTTCGGTGCGCACCCATGTCCGAAAAAAGGCTCAAATTCTTAGGAATTTCAGGGGTATGTCAGGAGGTCTGGACTTGGGCGTAGTTTTCGAGGATGTCGGTCAGGCCATCGCGTGTGAGGATGCGTTTCCAGAGATAGTCGGTCATAAGGCCATTCGGATTGGGTGGATTGCCCGCACCGTCGTTCCATCCGAGGTTGAAGGGCAGGAACCACGAGGTCTTGCCCTTCAGGTGCGTGCAGAAACGCACCTCGTGGTCGTCCACGGCAAAGTGCACAACACAGCGACCGAACTCGAAGAGCTTCTCGCGCGGGTCGCGATCGCGCTTGTACTGCTGGACGGCATCCTCGACCGTCTGCTTGGTCAGGCTGTTCTTCAGCTCGAAGGTGGCGACCGGCAGGCCGTTGATGAAGAGGCTCAGGTCGAGCGCGAGCTGCGTCTCGTCACGGCTGTACCGGAGCTGGCGTGTCACGCTGAAGCGGTTGGCCTCGTAACGCGCCCGGGCCTTCACGTTGCCCGGCGACGGTGTGCCGTAGAAGAGGTCGAGCCGGTGCGGGCCGTGCTTGATCCCGTGGCGCAGCACATCGATGGCGCCACGCTTCGTGATCTCGCCCTGCAGACGGGCCAGGAACTTGCGCCTGGTCGGGCCGTCCCGGCCGAGATCCAGCGACTGAGCCGAATCTGCTTGTGTTTCCAGCAGGAACGCCGAGAGTTGCCCCAGGTCCAGGCAGTACTCGCGGTCGTAATCCTCGGGCGCGCCGCGGATCCAGCCGGCACCGTAAACTGCCGGTGGCTAGCGCATTTCTTCGACCGATTGGGCGCCCGGATCGCAGGGCGAGCCGGTCAGGGCCGTACAGATCAGCCGTTCGAGACCCTTTTCAGTGGTGTCTGTAGGCATTCGCAGCCTTCAATCAAGTACTCATCAGGCACGGCAGGTTGGGCGCAAGTTGTTGTTTATCCGCACATTACGATTTGCCATAGACTCATGAATCTCCCTGCCATCAAGTACCCATCAAGTACCGGGTGCCGTGGGTAACGCCAATGCGGCGGGAGATTGGATCCCTTTGGCGCCGCCGCGCTTCTCCAAATATCAACGGAACAGATATCCGATGCGTCCGTGATGCTCAGGTTAACTCAGCCCGGATTCAGGCTTTGCCAGCCAGCCCTTATTACGAAGGATCTCGCAGGCGATCCGGACATGCCGCTCTTTGAACATTTGCTTGCGTTCGTTCCATTCGTACATCTTGTGCATGACATCTGCTACGGTTGTCGCTCCCTCACGGCTGGCCACCCAATGAACACTGGCGAGGAGCTCCATGCCGAACGGAGTCTCAAATCCTGCAATTAGATCGGCAACGCGATCGCACCGCGCCTGAGTTTCAGGATGGTCCTTAAGGAATTCGTCCGCCCATTCGGATGCATCCGGCATCAACTCTATCTGCTTGTCCGGCCTGTCCTCGGCATCCCCATAGCCCTGGATGAAGCAGCCTTCAATCTGACTCAGCACATGGCGCAGGTTCTCAGAATAGGGACCATATGTGGCTTTGCGAAAATTAAGTTTGAGTGCTTCCCCCGCTTCCTGCATGAAATACATGAGCTTGTGGATTTCCAGCAGGGAAATGGATGGATCCATTACTGCAGCCAAATAACGGCGCATCAAGCCGAGTAGCGCCGCTCGACCGGGCGTCATACTGGGGGCCTTCTTCTCTTTGACCATTTTTTCGGGCGCCGGCGCCCCGGTGGGCTCATATAGCAGAACTCTCAAATCCGGGAGGCCCTGGAAAGCCTGTTCTATGACAGGCCTTACCGCTTTCCATTGCAGGCCTCCCAATCCGCAACCCAGGGGCGGCACCGCGACGGACCGGATGTTTCGCTTACCAATCTCCGCAACCAATGCCTCGAGGCCGGTTTTGATGTCCTCAATTCGGCTCTTGGCTTTCCAGTGCCGCTTCGTCGGGAAATTGATGATGTACCGAGGATTTTGAAGCCGGTTGAGGTTGCAGACCAGCATAATGGCAGGATAGAGCTCTTTCCGGTCGCACGCTGATTTATAAACCCTATAGTTCTCTGGAAAAGCCTTGCGGAATTGCAGCGCAATTCCGCGCCCCATGATTCCTACGCAGTTGACCGTGTTGACCAGGGCTTCGGCGTCGGCTTGCAGGATGTCGCCCTGTCGGATTTCGATCATGACTTGCACCCGCCGCCTTAGAAATACCACGCCGGTTCAATGCTTACCGTTAGTTTTTGTGCCACGTAACTCAGAGCGTCGTCTACTTTTTCCAGTGTCGCGGCATCAAAAACTCCTACTTTCTCAATTAGATTATAGGGTCTTCCGGGTTTCTAGTGGATGGTTCCGGCCCGGCGAAGCAGCTCGCAGCGAAACCTCAGCGGCGCCAATCTATGCTGGAATTGGAGTTTAGTTCAAAATCCAAATATTTGGACCTCGGGATTGGAACGAAAGCGTTAAATCCCGGGGGGCTGGGGGCTGGCCCCCAGATTGACTATCCACTAAAAAGCCGGAATTCCCAGATTATAAGGGAATGATTGCCATATTAGAAACTCTGCCTGCTTGCCTTCTTTAACCTCAACCTCCATGCTTTGGAAGTCCGTCGTATCGATGGCCTCCCAGTTGATTTTGTTGATCTCATCCAGGTCATCATAAAACTGTGCGAAGCGAGTGCCCGCATTGCGATCGCTGAAAGCCCACTTGATGCCATGATCATTTGCCTATCGAATGGTTGTCAGCAGATCGGCCTGGAGGTGCACGATAGGATGCTGACCGCCGGTGTAGGCAATATCGGGGTGATTTCCCCTATGTAATATGTACAGCCTGATCGACCTGGGACAGAAATAGAACGGCACGTATTCCCCAACCTTGGTGCCGGGATGGCAATCAACCTCCAACTCCTCCAGTCGTCGCCGCTTGATTTCCGACATGCCAACGATTGTGCAGTCCAAACCCAGCCTGATCCGCTCCGCATCTGACCAGATCGCCCGTGATTGCCAGATACGGGTGATATTTTCAATGTGTGTGATGTGGTAGATGGGAATCTGTGGGATTCAAGCGCCTTTTAACCATAGTATTTCCGGACGGTCGAGCAAGCGTGATGAATCCCAACCTTCACCTCCAACTCCAAGGCGATGCGATCCTCGCCATACTCCGGATGATCGGAGGATATCCGCCGGATGAAGTTGATGTGTTCATTGGAAATTGGTGGTCTGCCTGACCTGCCATGGGACATCGTCCGCCAGAACTGGCGAAACTTCCTCTTCCGCCATCGGATCACAGTCTCCGGTTTTACGAGAACCAACTCGGATATCCAGTCACTCCAAACCTTTGAAAGCAACGACCAGAATAGCCGGTCCCGGTTTCTTAGCTGTGGCTTCTTCGCCTTGCGTTTGTACACGGCGAGCTGCTGTCTGAGCACGAGAATCCGCAATCCTGCCACCCGATGGAACCACGCGAAGATGGCCAGATTGAGAGACTGAACGATCACGATCGTAAGCAATACCTTCATGTTGGAAGCATGGAGCCGAGAAACTCAAAAATCCAACAAGATCAGTTGGGACGGAGTTTTCCCGGAGCACGCGCGCCCTGCCGGACCGTGAGATCGACGAGCTTGATTTTTCGTGAGCACGACGAATCCACTGCAGCTTGCTGGAAGAAGTGTGTCAAAATTTGTAAAAATTCCAGATACCGCAACGTCGGATTGCAGTATAATGCCCTTTGTGGTCGACCCTGGGTTCCGGTGAGTCGCAACTGACGGCTGAAGTTAACATAACACCCCCATATCAGAAGCTGAGCCATCCCTCGGGCCAAGACGCGATCAAAAAATTGCAGCTTGTTCGGACTATCCACTGCGGGCAGCGAGTCTCGTGCTCTTTTGAGGCCATGGTTGGGGCTAGGTTCGTGAAGATTGCATGGAGCTCCGAATCCCGAAAAGGAGTTATTTATGCGCAAATCCCATAGAGGTTTAACTATCCGGATACTTTCCGGTCTGATTCTTGCGTGGCTGGCGTTCACGGCCTCGGCCGTCGCGGACGTCAGTTTATTCGGAACGATCAAGGACAATACGGCAAATCCGATCTCGAATGCGGTGGTTCAGGTTGTCAACCTCGCGACCCAACAGCAGGCGTCTGCCCTGACCGATGCGACCGGCTTCTATTCCCTGCTCATCGCGCCGGGGACCTACGACGTCACGGTCAGTCCTCCGGCAGGGAGCAACTTCCAGACTGCTACTGCTCCCGGACAGGTAATCACCGCTAACACCGTCCTCAACTTCGTCCTGGTGCCGCCGGGAGTGGCGCTGCTGAGCGGGCAGCTGCTGGATGCGCAGAACAACGTGGTGCCGAATGCGAATGTGTATCTGACGCCCGCCGGCACAGGCAACTCAATCCAGCACATGACGGACTCGGCAGGCCAATACTCCTTCCAGGTGACTCCCGGGGACTACATCCTCAATCTCAACATCACCAACTGGGGCAACGTCACCCCTCCCAACACTCCTGCAATCCTCGGCCTTGGGACGCCTGCTCCGATCACCTTGACTGAAAGCCGCGTCCTCAACCTGATCCTGCCGCTCAAGAGGGTGTCCGTGCACGTCCAGGATCCACTGGGCATCCCAGTGCAGAACGTCGGATTGACCACAAACAACTCTTACAATCCGGCCCTGGAGATCGGCGGCGTTACCTTCGAAGGCAACTCCTACTACCCTTATTCCTGGCCGCCGGTCTACACCGATTCCAATGGCGCCGCCTACCTCTGGCTTTTGCCCAGCGGTCCCTATGGAAAGTACGTCATCACCGCCGCGCCTCCCCCAGAGAATCTTTATGCGATCACGAGCGTTTACGACGTGGAAGTGATCAACGACATGAGCCTGACGATCGTGCTCACCGAACCGGTATCCCTCAGCGGGCAGCTGCTGGACGCACAGAACAACGTGGTGCCGAATGCGAATGTGTATCTGACGCCCGCCGGCACAGGCAACTCAATCCAGCACATGACGGACTCGGCAGGCCAATACTCCTTCCAGGTGGCTCCCGGGGACTACATCCTCAATCTCAACATCACCAACTGGGGCAACGTCACTCCTCCCAACACTCCTGCAATCCTCGGCCTTGGGACGCCTGCTCCGATCACCTTAACTGAAAGCCGCGTCCTCAACCTGATCCTGCCGCTCAAGAGGGTGTCCGTGCACGTCCAGGATCCACTGGGCAGCCCAGTGCAGAACGTCGGATTGACCACAAACAACTCTTACAATCCGGCCCTGGAGATCGGCGGCGTTACCTTCGAAGGCAACTCCTACTACCCTTATTCCTGGCCGCCGGTCTACACCGATTCCAATGGCACCGCCTACCTCTGGCTTTTGCCCAGCGGTCCCTATGGAAAGTACGTCATTACCGCCGCGCCTCCGCCGGAGACGCCGTATGCGATCTTCAGCGTCTACAATGTCGAGGTAATTCAGGACATGAGCATCGTGGTAGTGCTCGAACTCAACAGACCGTCGCAAAATACCTGCCCTCTGAGTCACGGATTCTGGAAAACGCATCCCGAATTCTGGCCTCTCAGCAAACTCTGGCTGGGAGGGCAGTCTTACACGCAGGCTGAACTCCTGGCAATCCTGGGGATGGCGGTCAAAGGAGACGCCAGCGTGATTCTGGCTCAGCAGTTGATTGCCACCAAGCTCAACGTCGCCAACGGCTCCGATCCTGCGCCCGTGATCACAGCGGTTACGAGTGCGGACAGCCTTTTCCGAACACTGCCCGGAAGACTGCCTTATGGTACCAGGTCTTCTTCCCCTGCCGGCCGGACCATGACCAATCTCGCCGCCACCCTCGATTCGTACAACAATGGACTGGCGACACCCGGTTGCGTCCAGCCGATATTCACAAAGACGAAGACCGCGACAGTTGTGACTGCTCCACCTGACCCGGAAATTTTGCAGCTTGAGGCGAAGGTCATGGAGCTCGTAGTGGAGGGCGTCCTGAACAAGGGGCAAGGGCAGTCTCTGGCGGTCAAACTCCACGCGGCCATGCGCCATCTTGCGGAGGGCAACAACCGAGGGGTCTGCAATCTGCTGCAGGCATTCCTGCACGAAATGGACGCGCTTGCGGCCGCAAGAATCCTCTCGCCGGAGGCGCGGCGCGGCTTGGCGGATGCCGCTCTCCTAATTCTTGCCCGGCTCCGGACTTAGCCAATTGCTTACCTGGGCGCCGGAACCAGAATCGTTCCGGCGCCTGCCCCAACATTCTGGATTCAGCATTTGGTCTTGTGGCCCAATGGCGCGAGAGCGCGGCCATCGCCTTCGCTTGATGTTCGAAGCGAGCCAGTGCCGCCGCGTCCTTAAAAGTGGATAGTTCGAACAAGCTGCAATTTTTGATCGGGTCTTGGCTCCGAGGGATGGCTCAACTTCCGATATGGGGGTTTTGGTCTAAATCCCGTAAGGTAAAAATATTCAGCCGAGCCGCTAACAGTTGTAGCAACACGACTTGATCCGGACGCCGGTGCCGCTGTGTGTCGCCACAACTCGGTAAGGCAGCAAATTCAAGCATTTAACGCATACAGCGGGAAGGACTCCTATGTTATAAATCTGAACTCATGATTCCATTTTCCATTAGCTTCCTTACCTGCCTCAGCGCATTCTTCCGCTCCCGCTACAACCTCGGCCTTGAGATCCTTGCCCTCCGTCAGCAGCTGGGCGTGCTCAAGCGAAAACAGCCTCGCCCGCGGCTGCGAATCCAGGATCGAATGTTTTGGATTCTGCTCCGCCGCCTTTGGCCTGCATGGAGCAGCGTCCTGATCATCGTCAAACCAGAAACGGTTGTCGCCTGGCATCGAGCTGGCTTTCGCTTGTTCTGGCGCCTGCGATCGTGCCCCCAAAAGGTAGATTGTGGGGCAAGCAGGCGCGGGGGTCATTGGCCAACCTCATCAGATTCAGGGTCCAGGATGGCTCCACCCTCAACTTCGTCATCACCCGATAATGCTTCTGCCTCATGGGTATCTTCTGTTTCCTCGGGCTCTTCCGTGAGGCTCGCTGCCGCCGCGCGCACGTCAAGCTTGCCGGTGACCACGTCGGCGATCAGACGGGTGCGGTATTCGCGGAGGAGGGAGATGTCACGGTGGCCTGCGGCGATCGCCCTTTCGAGATCAGAAGTCTTTGACTTCAGCCCTTGAAGGATCGCTCGTTGCTCGTCGAGAGCTGGTAAAGCAACTTGCAGTCTGCCATATCTAGTCGGGTTGAGATTCGACTGGTGAAGGCTCGGTATGGCTTCGCGACGAGCTATCGACAGCACTGAGACATCGTTGAGCACGGCATTCAGGTATTCCGGTTCATGCTCTTGGCGCGGCCGCATCCGAACCAGGTAGGAAGCAAAAGTGACAGGCATGTCCCTCCCTGTAAACAATCCAACTTTGCCAACGAGTTCGGAGCTGTTCGTCCGATTGAACACAAGGTCGCCAGCCTCCAGAAGAAGCGAGGCATCAACCGCAGCGACACCACCCGCATCAGGGATTGTTACTTGCCCATTCTTGATGTTCCCCATAGTCAAAAGACGGATTGTGCCAGCGTCGATCGAGGACTCTGAGATCCCGTAGTCCATCGAGACGAATGCTCGCTTGATCGGCAGGACCTCCCAATGCTCCGGCACGTCGCCCAGCCACTCCACGCCGGAGGGCTTGAGGCAGTGGTTGGGGTCGAGGCCGCGGGTAACGGCGCGATGGATGATGGCCTGCTTCTGCTCCTCCAGCAACTTAATCATCTTCTGCTTGGCGCGAATGTAGCGCCGGATCCGCCGGTCCAAATAGTCGAGGAAGTGGACGATGACGGCTTGTTCAGGAAGGGGTGGGAGCGGAACCCAGATTGACTTGATTGCGGCATGTGAGAGCCCGTATCGCGTCACTCCGCTCGCCTCTACGTGGAACTGATATGCAACGGAAGTGCTCTGCAAAGTTCGAAAGAGGTAATCGCCGCACAGTCATTCTTGTATCGGACGCAGAAGCGCCAAATGATAGCCGCAGATCAGATCGTCGGCCGGCTCCTCGACCAGAGCGGGCACGCCGATGTCATCCCAGGCCTCCGAGTCCTTGGTAATCAGGACGTCCCCGCGCTTAAGGAGAAATCGTGCGACTTCCTCTGGTGACGCGGTGGCACGCATGAACGGTATTTTGTTACGGATGCGATCATGTTTGTAGACATCGACGTAGTTGCAGAGTCGGACAGGCACCTCGTCGTCCCTGGTGTGCTTGTCAACATTGCTTACGCGCATCTCCGCGGCATTGCGGAGCCGCCGCACCTCCCAATGCTCCGGCACCTGCCCCAGCCACAGCACGCCGGAGCCCTTCATTGCGGGATAGGGCTTGAGGTCGGCAATCATTTCGCGTCCCTTTTTTTTCGCGCCGGAACAGGCGTTCCCGGAGCATCGTCCGCCGATTGCTCTGCCAGCCGCGACCTGGCGCGGATGACCGCCTCGTGGAGACGCTGCTCGATAAGCTGTGCGGGCTTCCTGGAAAGTGCAGTGCGCTCGTAGAGCATGCTGTCGATGCGTTCACGAAGTGTTCTCGTATCCCATTTTTCGATACGGCACATCTCGGCGTAAAAGTCACGTTGGAGGGGATCCTTGAGGGGGATCAGAGCGACGAAGTGCGTCCACGTCAATTGTCGTATCAATGCAACGACAATCTCTCGATCCGGGTACACCTGTGCAAACTGAACCATGCGCCGGAGGTTCTTCTCTGCAAAGCCGCGGCCGAACTCCTTTTCCAATTGTCTCCCCAGTGCTGAGACAATTTCCGCGCCATACGCGGCCCGCTTTTCCTTCAGAATTTCCCGGCGGATGCGGTCGCCGACCTGCCAGTAAAGCATGGTGAGACCGGCATTGATTGCCTGGGCCACTTGAGATCGGACGCTGAGAATCATCCCCCGCAGTTCCGCCAGAAGCGTTTCCGAGTTGCGTACGGCAACTGCCGGCTTGGCCTTGGATTGAGTCACTTTCACGCTCATCCTCCACCTCCCCCGATGATCTTTGATAGCAGCCCTTCGGTTTCCTTCTCCAATGACAGGATGTCGGCGCGAATCTCTTCCAGGGTGCGCAGCGGTTGCGGCCTGTAAAAGTAGCGGGTGAAGCTGATCTCGTAGCCGGTCTTGACGCTGTCTGGGAAGTACCACGCGTCAGGGGCGTGCGGCAGCACTTCGCGACGCAGGAATGCCTCGATGCCGCCTTCTTCGAGAAGCGGCACCTGCTCGGTGTCGCGGAGGTCGGGATCGGGCTCGTACTCGACGATGGTCGGCTTGCCGTTGATGGTGGCCGCAAACAGGCCGTGTAGCGAGTCGGGGGCGGTGCCTTTTTTGTGGATTGTTCTGATGACCGGCGGCGCGTCGTCCGCGCATTCGGCGGTCTCCTTGAGAATCTTGATTTCCTTCGCGGAATATGCGCGGCCGGGCTCGATGCCCTTGAGCCGCAGCGGCCGCTCGACTGTCAGCTTCCAGTAACCGAAGGCGGCGTTGGGGAAGATCTTCGACCCCTCGGTTTCATTGAAGGCGAGGAAGGTGTCACAGATGCGCTGGATGTCTTCGTCCGACAGCTCGCAGTTCTTCTTGCCGAGGTTCTTGCGCAGCGGCTTGAACCACTGGGTTGCGTCGATGAGCTGGACACGGTCGGCGCGGTGCTCGGGCTTGCGGTTGCTGAGCACCCAGATGTAGGTCGCGATGCCGGTGTTGTAGAACATGTTGAGCGGCAGGGCGACGATGGCGTCGAGCCAGTCGTTCTCGATGATCCAGCGGCGGATGTTACTCTCGCCCTGGCCGGCGTCGCCGGTGAAGAGTGACGAACCGTTGTGTACCTCGGCGATGCGGCTGCCGAGCTTCGTGCCGTGCTTCATCTTGCTGAGCATGTTGGCCAGGAAGAACAGCTGGCCGTCGCTCGATCGGGTGATGAGCGAGTACTCCGGGTCGCCTGCGTGCTCGATGACGAGGCGCCGGTCCTTAATACCGTCCTTGCCGCCCATGCGCTCCAGGTCGCCCTTCCCGCTCTTGCCGTAGGGCGGATTCGATAGCATGAAGTCGAACTCACGCGACGGGAACGCATCGTTCGACAGGGTCGAGTGTTCAGGCCCACCCACGAGGTTGTCCGCGGCATCACCCTCGCCCTTCAAGAGGAGGTCGGCTTTGCAGCGCGTGGCCCCGGTTTCCGTGCCGCTTCCGACTTTCCGTGCCATCAGTCTCTATCCTTGCCTCTGTTGGTGCCATCCTGACCGGCGCCGCCGGCATGGACCCATTCATCAATCTCCGACAGCTTAAACTTCCAGAGCCTTCCCACTCGGTGGGCTGGCAGGTCCTTGGTCTCGATCCACCGGTAAACCGAGTCCTTTGCCACTCCGAGGTGACGCGCAACTTTGTCAACAGCAACCCAAGGTTCTGGCATCGTCTTTCCCATGGCTAAGTACACGGTTTCATAAATATGGTCACGTATTCTGCCACAGGGGCAGAATGGAGCAGGCTTCGCAGTTTCACGGGCTGGAAGCCCGTGCCACGACTGCCTGTTAACGTGGCACGGGCTTCCAGCCCGTGAATCCCCGAGGGGCGAAAATACGTTACCGTATTTATGAACTCCAGTACTAAGCTTTGAAGTTTCCCACTGCCGGGCGTGCTCCCGGTCAGCGTACCGCGAAGCTACCACCTTCTACGAAGTGGCACAAGAACAAACGTAACTCTATGAAAGTCAACGAGAACCAACTGCGCCTCGCGCTGATGCCGAAGCAAGCAGGGCCGTGGGTCACAGGACTGGAGGACCCGTGCCCCGGTCCCGACCCAGCATAGGGAAAACCTCTTGAAAACGGTTGTGCTCCAACCGCAGGGAAGTGTAATTGTCCCTGATCACGGCCACCTGTGTGTAAAGTCTCACTATTCATAGAACTCATTCAATTTACAAGACTTATAAGCGCAGGATGCGGATGTGCTCCCGCAAGACTGAATGCACCCCGCACCCCAGGCGCACCTACCATCTGCAAAGCGAACAAAAAAACTCTTGAACATGTGATACCGTATATAGTATCAAGTACTGGTTGCCGATATGTACATTGCGGTCCAATCTGTGAGATGTGTCGTCGATGACGGAGGACAAAAACGAGCTGCTGAGAAGCCTCAAGCGGAACAAAACAAACCGTCGCCTGAAGGAGATATGTGACGTCTTGACCGCTTTCGGCTTCGCCATGCGCAAGGCAAAAAAGGAGAGTTCTTTCTGGCAGAGAGGATCTGTAACACTGACGCTCCCGAATCCCCACGGAGGAGATAGGGTACTGAAAATCCCTTATGTCACTATGGTAATCCGTGAAATTGAAAGAGCTGAGGCCTTAGAATCGTCAAGTGAAGGTGACAATGAAGAATGAACAGATCGATTATTTGAAACTCAACTATCCAATTGAGTTAATACGAGATCTTGAGCAGGGGGGCTTTTTTGCAGCCCATCCCGACTTGCCAGGCTGTGCGGCACAGGGCGAGACCGCGGAGGAAGCGATTACGAATCTTGATGATGCGCGCGAGCTGTGGGTCGAATCTCGAGTCGAGCAGGACCTGCCAGTTCCCTTGCCCTTGAGCGAAGAACCGAGCGGCAAGATTCTGTTAAGGATGGCTCGCTCACTCCATGCAGAACTCGCAAAGCATGCTGCGCGCCAGGGTGTAAGTCTGAATCAATTGATCAATTACGTTCTCGCGGATTTCGTCGGTGGTGCAGAATATCGGACAGAGTTGTCCGCGTTCCGCCAGACTGTGGATGAGATCAAAACGCTGGTCAGTAGAACCCAGCAAAGTAATCAGCGACAGGCCGCTCAACTGTTGGATCCGCTCATCACTGACGATCCTGGTAGCCAACGGCTGGTGTTCGTTTCTACGTTCTCGCAAGGTTGGGAATCTTTCCTCCAAAGGCCAACTCGCTTACCGGAAATGTCCAAGTGTTATTTTGACAGGCGGAAAGAGGTTCCGCTCCTGTTTGGGGAGTCAGAAAATGAGGGAGATATCTGATCTCAACGTAAAGCAAATCCATATATTTGCCACTGATCGTATTCCGTTTGCCCCACTGCGAACCCCCGTCGGACAGAAAGCGTTAGTTGAACTCTTCTCATGGGGCGAGATTGGAGCCAATCCGGCTGTGGGAGAACTCATTTTTAAAGCAGGTGCCTTTCAACCGAAAGAAGGCCCTCCAATCATCGTGAACAACCTGCAAATCAGCGACCGGAGAATTGTTCTCGATGTTGCGGCCGAGACCGAAAAAGCTACATTGGTGTACAGTGCTCTTGCTGAAACTCTCGCCCGTTTTGATGTCAGCCGACGTTGGACAGATGCTGCGCCCATTGTGCTTGTTCACGAAACAAACTGTGTCGTCACAATGGAATTTGAATGGAGTTCCTTGCTCTCAAGTCCCATATTGCAATTTGCACAGGTTCTAAATTCGAGGTTTTCGAGCGATACTGCCGACGCGTCAATTGCTGGAGTGAAGTGCGGAATTGTATTTTCGTTCGCGGTAAAGGACGCTTCCATTCAAGCACATGGAATAACGCTGACAAATAAGGTTTTTGCGATAGAGCCGAGAGTCAGCACACCCCTTTCAGAAAAAAGGTATCGCACCTGCTCGCCAGTCGACAGCAGCACTCACCTCGCTTTGCTGCGCGATTTTGAAGCATTAGTAATGGGCAGGCTGCGGCGTAAAAAGGGGACTCCTGAATCCCTGAAATAGACGGATGAATTTGCCCGGCTAGCCAGTCGACAGCTTCGCCACAGTTGGTTGCGCCTGGTTGCGCATGGTTTGTCGCGGCGGGCACAGTTTTGGTTACAGTTGGGGTATTGGGAGGGTATTTCGGATTGGCTCCGGAAGCTGTCGCATGCCCACAAACCCTTGTCGGAGGCTGGTTTTGTTGATGCCGAGGGCGGGAATCGAACCCGCACGCCCCTTGCGAGGCCCAGGATTTTAAGGTCAAACCGCCTGTCTCCCGCAAATATCCCAGTTTGCCGTAGTTCTTTTCAAGCCTCCGGTATAAAAAGGCTTTCCGCGCGACCTTGTGCAAGGATATCCAAGTTCTCTTTGTATGTGCTTGCCGCAAGTTGGAGAAGAATAGGCAATAAATAGGCAAATGCTTTTGCAATTTCCTTTCCGGATGGCACCCCCGAAACAGTAACCTCCCGTCATGATTCTTGGTAGTAGTCCCACGGGCCAGCTGCAGGTCCTTCTTTACAGTACTGCGTCACTTCAGGGTGGCTCACCAATTCCAGCAGAATCAGCTTGCGGCCGGCATTCCATGCCGCAGATTCCCTTTCGAAGATGCCGATTGGATATTACTTACCAGAACGCCATTTTGTGGTACGCAGAGGAGCGATTCTGCGCTTATGGGCACGATGGGAACGAGGCGTTTTCCTCGGATCGATCCGATCAAGCGCTCTACATGTGGACTTTGCCAAGGCGGTCATTCTGATTTCAAGGCCTGGATCGGTTCGAGGCGGGAAGCACGCAGGGCGGGGTAGATGCCGAAAATGATGCCCATCGTGATGGAGAACGAAAAGGCGATGGTCGCCGCTGGCCAGGATATTAACATCTCCCAGAATCCGAGAACCGCCGCGGCGTAGGTGGCGCCGATGCCTGCCATGACGCCGAGGATGCCGCCGAATCCGGCCAGGAGAGCGGCTTCGACGAGAAACTGAACCCGAATATCGTGTGGCCTGGCGCCCAGGGCTCGGCGCAAGCCGATCTCGCGTGTTCGTTCCCGGACGGAGATCAGCATGACCGCCAGGATGCCAACTCCCCCCACTAGCAGTGCAATGCCCGCCACACTGCCGATGAGCAAAGTCATCGAGCGCGCAGTGTCCCGCTCGGTTTTCAGCAAGGTCATTTGGTTCTGTATGGTGAAGGTGTCCGGGCGCCCCTCAGTCAGGCGCTGGCGTGCGCGCAATAGGTTCCGCACTTCCCGTTCGACCTGGTCCAGCCACTGGCTGCCGCGCGCCTGGATGTAAATGGTCTGGATGTAAGGGACGTTTAGCAGGCGGCGCATTGCAGTCTCCAGGGGCACAAGCACCATGTCATCCTGGTCTGCGCCATTGGCATCAATGCCGCGCGCGCGAGTCACACCGATGACTTCAAACGGCACGCGCCCGATACGGATCTGCTCCCCGACCGGATCGGACGCGCCGAAGATGTTCTTCACTACCGTCGGACCGACCACCGCCACGCGCCGGCGGGCGCGGTCTTCGTCTCCATCAAATGGACGCCCGCTTGCGATCGGGATATTGCGGATACGAAAGCCTTCGGCAGCCATCCCGCTTACTGCCGTGGTGGTATTGTTGCTCTCCCAACGGACCACGAGCGACTTGCTGACGGCCGGAGCGGCGGCGATGACGTGAGGGCAATCCTCGGTAATGGCACGGCCGTCGGCGATGCTGAGGGTGGTAACGGTTGCAACCGTCCGTTGCCGTCCAATCATGAGGCGGGCGGGGGCGGCATTGACTATGATAAGGTCGGTGCCCAGCTTGCCGATGCGGTCGAGAATGCTCTTCTCAGCGCCGCGCCCGACAGAGACCATCAGGATGACCGCGCCGACGCCCACGACTACTCCAATCATGCTGAGCAGAGTGCGAAGCTTGCGCGCCGCCAGGATCTGGCACGAAAGCACTGCGTTGCGGGCGAAATGCATGGCGCGCTTCCACTTTAGCTGGGGCCGGCGCCAGACGCGTCCTGCGTCACGCGCAGCTCTGTTTCCGCGTCACGCGGCTGGTCGACAGGACGGTCCTCAACGATGCGGCCATCTTTCAATACGATGAGGCGGCGGGCGTGTTCGGCAACGGCGTGGTCGTGAGTGATCATCACGAGGGTGCGGCCCTCGCGATGCAGGCGCTGGAAGAGGGCCAGCACTTCCAGGCCGTTTCGGGAATCGAGGTTGCCGGTTGGTTCGTCCGCCAGGAGAATCAAGGGGTCGGTGACGAGCGCGCGGGCAATCGCCACGCGCTGCTGCTCTCCGCCCGACAGCTCTGCCGGATGATGGTGTTTGCGCGCCGCGAGGCCCACGGCAGCGAGGGCTGCTTCGGCGCGGGCGGTGCCGCCGCCATCTCCGTCCGCATAAATGAGCGGAAGCATTACATTCTTCATGGCGTCGGCGCGATCCAGCAGATAAAACTGCTGAAAGACAAAACCGATCTTGCGGTTGCGGATTTGGGAGAGCTCATCCTCGCCGGCACGTGCCATGTCCACTCCATCGAGCCGGTAGGTGCCCCCCGTTGGCTTGTCGAGGCCGCCCAGGATGTTCATGAGGGTAGTCTTGCCGGAGCCGGAGGCGCCCATGATGGCGACGAACTCACCTTTCTCCACGCGGAAGGAAACGCCCTTGAGCACTTCAGTGACGACCGTGCCCTTTGTGTAATTCTTGACCAGGTTTTCGAGTTCAATCATGGGAGCCCCCTACATTCGTTTTTCCCGGAGTGCCACGACCGGATCCAGTCGTGATGCCTTGCGCGCCGGATAGAGGCCAAACGCAACCGCCACCAGACCGCAGGCCGCGATCGAAATGGCAAACGGGATCCAGGTGATCTGGCTGACGGCAACACCTTTCCACGCCAGCAGCGAAGCAATGCCGACACCGCCAGCCGCTCCGAGCAGGCCGCCGATGAGGGCGACGCCGAGCGCTTCAAACAGAAACTGCCCCAGGATATCCCGCGGGCGCGCGCCTACGGTCAGGCGCAGCCCAATTTCGTGGACGCGCTGGGACACAGAGATGAGCATGAGGTTCATGATCACCACACCGCCCACAAGCATGGAGATGGCCGAAATCGCGATCAGCAGCGTGGTGAGTGTGGAAGACGTGGCGAGCGCCGTCTGTTTAACGTCCTCGGGCTCGCGGACAAAGAAATCATCCTCCGCTCCTGCGCGGATCTGATGACGCTCGCGCAGGAGTTTGCGGATCTGCTCCGCAGTTTGGGGCAGCTTTCGGGGATCGCGGACCTGGACCACGATCTGCTCCAGATACAAGCGGCCGAAGAGCCTTTTGGAGGAGGTTGTGAACGGGATGACGATCCGGTCATCCCAGTCATCCCCGCCGGGTGTGATGCCAGCCTCGACAAAAACCCCCTTCACCTGGAAAGGCTCGCTCCCGATACGGATCGTCTGGCCGACCGGGTTGGCAGCGCCAAAGAGCATTTTGGCAGTGCGGAATCCAAGAATGGCGACACGGTTCATGTTCACCAGATCGGCCTGCGCCAGGAACTCGCCCCGTTCCACTGGACGTCGGCGGATAAGATGCCAGTCAGGACCGACGCCAAAAATGCGGGTCTTGACCGACTGATCGCCGTACACAACCTCCCAGCCGCGCTGGTTTTGCACGGAAGAGATGTAACGGATGTTGCCGAGGCCGGCTTCAATGGCTTGCGCGTCCGCCTCCATCAATGAGGCGACCGTGCGATCGGTGGTGGGCGCAAAGACCTGCTTGGCGGCGCCGGCACGAATCATGATCAGGTCCCATCCCTGCTTGGCAACCATCTCCATGACTTGGGCGCGCGTTCCCTGGCCGATGCAAATGACCGCCGTTAGCGAGGCAATGCCGACGACGAGGCCGAGCATCATGAGAAACGATCGCAGCCGGTTTGACAGCAAAGAGTCAACGGCCTGCTGCATCAATCGAAGGGGTCGGTTCATTTTTTCCCTTTCTCCGTTTCGGGCAGATCCAGAAAGATCTCTTGCCCTTCGGCTAAGCCGCCGGCCACCTCCGTCCAGGGGCCGTCTTTCCAGCCGAGTCTCACTTCGCGCGGTTCGGGCCGGCCATTGACGGAGAGAAGCACGACGTGCTTGCCTCCCTCGCGTCGCACGGCACTGGAGGGAATGGCCAGAACCGTGCGGGATTCGAGTTGGATGCTCACGCTTGTGGTCATCTCGGGTCTCAGGCGACCCTCGTAGGGCGTGTCAATTTCGACCGCGACCACGTATTTCACGACGTTATCCTGGATGGTTGCTTTGGGATAAATTGCCACCACCTTGCCCTTAAAATCGTCGGCGGGAAAAGCATCCACCGTGAACACCACTTGCTGGCCCACCTTGGTCTTTCCGATGTCTACCTCGTCGACATAGGCCTCGACCTGGAGTTTTGCCAGATCGATGATGGTGACGAAAGTTGGGGCATTCAAGCCTGCGGCGACCGTCTCGCCTTCCTGGGTGGAGACCGAGCCGATAACTCCGGAAATGGGCGCAGTAATGACGGCGTACGAGAGCTGGACTTGCATGTTGGCCAACGCCGCTCGATCGCGGTCGAGTTCCGCTTGGGCTTGTTTGAGATTTTCCGCGTGCTGGGCGCGTACGAGATCAAGAGCTCGGCGCGCCGTTGCGAGTTGGGCTTCCGACACTGCCAGCTGTTCCTGCGCCTGATCGGCATCCACCTGCGCGGCAAGCTTCTTCTTCAGCAGGTCCTGCAGCCGCCCGAAGTCTTTGCGGGCCAGGATCACCGTGGCATCCCACCGGGCTACGTCCGTTTCAGCTCGCGCTACTTCCCTGGGAAACAGCTCATCCAACGCCGCCAGCTTCGCTTCGGCCAACCGCACTTCGGCCTGGCTTTGAGACACCACAGCCTCAAGGTCAGCCTTCTCCAGTTCCGCAATCACCTGCCCTTTGCGCACCTGATCTTTGATGTTTGCGTGAAGGCGCAAGACCCGGCCGGAGATGCGCGACCCTACCTTAACTTCGGCTCCTACCTGCGGCTTCACTGCGCCGATGGCAGTTACACTCGCAGAGAATTGCCGGCGTGTCACCTTCACAGTCTCTGCCGCGGTCCCGGTGGTCGCCGAGGTCTGTCTCCACTGGCAGGCAAACACGCCGATGACCAGCGTCACAGCCGGCATTGACAACAAGAACCTACGCCTCCAGGATGAATTCCAATCTGGACTTTGGGAACTCATATCAGCAACTCCATTCCATAATCGCAGTCCCTCGCTCCGGGCAGGCTCACTATATGACAGGCGACTGTTTCTGGGGTACCGCGGCGAGGATAGCATGAGATGGCGCCATGCGCTTCGCAAATCTACCAGAGGCAAATGATACTGAGCAGGATCTACCTGGATTGACCTTTCACGAGGAATTCCTCCGCAGCCAGCTCGCACATTGCAGTCAGAAGGATGCAAATAAGCTGTGATTATCGTGGACTTGGTACTGCGCTGGATAGCTGAATCCGCAGCACTTGCATGAGTGAGTCCGCCACCGGCAACCGGCACGCGCCCCAGAAACGGCACAAGGGAATGTATTTGAAAACTTCGTACGCGCGAGATGATTTTTGGAATACAATTGGGGCGGGTTCTGGGAAGTTGCACCATGCAGGGAGTTGAAAATTCCAGGTTAGAAGGTAATTCGCGCAGGCCGGAGATGGCCTCCAAGAGATTTGCGTTTACTGCCAATTGCCAGCTTCGTGCAGATCGGAGGATCTAATGATCACGCGCATTAGCGTAAAGAATTTCAAGAGCCTCAATAATGTCTCCTTGAGACTTGGGGGCCGAAACTTTCTCGTCGGGCCAAACATGGCCGGCAAGACGAACCTGATTTCCTTTTTTCGCTTCCTGACTCAAATGGTGGTGAGCAGCCCAGGCGCATATGGTTTGCCAAACGCGATCAACATAAGCGGGGGATTTGCTGAACTGGCGTGGCGGGGATCAGAATCGAATCTAATGTCGCTGTCGCTTGAAGGCGAACTTGATGAAATCAGTTCAGACAAAAAGGACAAAAACGGTTCTGATGTCAAAAGGGTAGGATGGCAATATAGTCTTGACATCTTGGGAGACAGATCCAGGGGGGGAATCATGGTTCAAGATGAAGCATTGACCATCTCCACTGGCTCAGGAAGCGTCGCATTGATTAGGAAGGATCCAAAAATAGGCCGCAGAATCTTGTGCAATCGAACGGGAGATGCGATCGCTCATGTTGACGATCCTACCCGCTCAGCGCTTGAATATGAGATTCCTGATTGGGAGGGGAATCCATTAAGAAGGGAGTTCGCGTCCTTCTGTTTTTATCGGCTGATTCCGCAATCTATGAAACAGGTGAACCCGGTTACCTCTCCGAGGTTTCTTGAGGAAGATGGAAGGAATTTGTCTTCGTGGCTGATGATGATCCAAACACGATTCCCTGAATCGTTCGCGCGAATCGTCAGTGCGGTCAGGGACGTCCTTCCGGATGTTGCGAACATAATCACCTGGCCGACCCCGCAATCTACCGTCTTTATTGCATCATCCGAGCGATCTCTTCGGACTCCGGTACCTGTCTGGCAGATGTCTGACGGCGAGCTTGCGTTTATTGCATTGCTATCCCTGATTTTCAGCCCCAAGGAGTTCAGTGCAGGACTTTTTTGCGTTGAGGAGCTGGAAAACCACCTTCATCCGAGCTTAATAGATGCTTTGATCAAGCTCCATGACCAGAGGCGATGCGAACTTAGCGGCGAGGCGGCGCAGGTCATTGTGACCACGCATTCCCCGCAGGTGGTTGACAAAGTCGACCTTGATGACCTCATTGTTGTCTCAAAACGCAACGGGGAAACGGTTTGCACACGACCCGGCGATAAGCCACATCTCCGCCAGCTGCTCGAGGATGAGGAAATAGGCTTGGGAGAGCTCCTCTATTCGGGGGCGTTGAGTGAGGAATGATGGAGAGTTACGGCGTAATAGTCGAAGGCCAATTTGATGTCGGAGTATACGAAGAGCTCATCAGAAAGATCTGCCCGGAGGCGCATGACATTAAAGCACGCGATGCCGGTGGCCGTGCCCAACTAATGAAGAAATTCCCCTCCCTCCTTCGAAGCCTGGAACATGTAACTCAGCAAGGCGGCCCCGTCGATAAAGCATTGGTTATTCGAGATGCGGATTGCAAGGACGCTGCTTCAATCGAGATAAAGATGAAGGAATCCACCTCGCGGCGCAGATTCTCATTCCCAGGAGGTATTGGTTTCCATGCCGTCAAGCAGGAGATGGAAACTTGGCTTCTGGCCGATCCAGAAGCCATTAACCGGGTTGCCACCCATAGGGGTGGGAAGGCGATCCCTCGCATTCCTGACCCATTGGAGGATCTCCGCGACCCAAAAGAGAAACTCATGACTTTGCTGAGTCGCTCCGGTCTGAACTACACAGCACAGGTATGCAGGGAGATTGCCAGAGAGGCGGATCTGGCAATGCTGCGAATGCGCTGTCCCGCTTTTACGGCATTCGAGCAGAAGGTCATAGATCCGTGAAGTAGGTCTCCGAATGCGATTGTGCTGATTCTGCTTGAAAAATCCTGCCCGAGCGACTCCCAAATGCACCACCTCGGTCGTGATTCCAACGAGAGCGCGTTTGTCTACTGACAGCCACAAAGACCAGATTCTGTTGAGTCTCAGAATCTCTGGGAATACCTTGTGGCGGCATCCGGAGGGCTCTAGCCCATAATAGGCAAAAAATAGGCAATGCGACTAATTTTGCCCAATTTTCGGTTCGGAATACCTATTGGGGCTTGCGCTAAGTCATTGAAAACAATTGGTGCCGAGGGTGGGAATCGAACCCACACGCCCCTTGCGAGGCCCAGGATTTTAAGTCCTGTGCGTCTGCCAATTTCGCCACCCCGGCACGTCCGGTGCCTTAGCTTAGCAGCACTCGGGCGGGAATGCATCCGGCAAAGTGAGCCGTGATGAGTAATGAGTGATGAGTGATGAGCGGGCTTATGCCTTTTGCTCATCACTCATCACTCGATTGACGTGGACGGGAGCACTGCGTTTCGATAGCATGGAGTGGTTCATTCGGGCCGTGCCGGTAATCTTTATGACGGGATTTCTTCGTGCTGCAATGTCGCTCGCACTCGCCGCGTTGCTGCTCTGCGCGGAGCGGCCCCCATACGCTCTGCCGGCGCCGCAGCAGGACTTCCGCCTGAAGATCACGGTGGACCTGGTTACGGTCGACGTCACCGTTCACGGCAGCCCGGCCCGGGAATTGACCGCCGACGACTTCGTTGTCTATGACAACAACGTGCCGCAGCGCATCACTCATTTCTCCCGCGACCGGCTGCCGCTTGCTGTGGCTCTGGTACTTGATGAAAGCGGCAGCCTGTCCGCCTATATGCGCCAACTCCAGGCCGCGGCGCGCACCGCGCTCGGCTCCCTGAAACCGGAGGACAAGGTCGTGCTCTTCGGCTTCAGCCTCTTTCCGACCCGGCTCAGCGACCTCACGCAGGACACCGACCAGATCGTCGACAAGCTGGCTCGGATCAAGCCTTCGGGCACCACCAATATCTGGGATGCCATCTATGCCGCCGCCCATTACCTTCGTGTCAAGGCGCCGGACCACCGCCGTGCCATTATTCTGATCTCCGACGACGGACAGCTTATCGATTGGGGCCAGACCGGCGCCGCCGCACTGCAGGAAGCCCTGGTCGCCGACACCGGCGTCTATGCCATCCGCATCGCCGGATCGGCCGTCCTCTACGCTGAATCCGATACCGTGCGCATGATCGCCCGGAATTCCGGAGGCGAATACCTCGATGCTCCCACCGGTGCCGCGCTCGCAGAGGCCCTCAACCAATGCGTATCCAGGCTGAGAGAACAATACACCCTCGGCTTCAATCCTTCCCGGCCTCAGAACAACGGTTCTTTTCATGTTCTGCGCGTCGCGCTTCAGGAAAACGCTGCCTGCCGTGATTGCCGGATCCACACTCGCACCGGATATTATGACGGCACTCCGCCTTTCGATAACGAAGATTATAAGCGAATACCTCCCTCCTTCAACCGGATCCCTGCCTCCGTCTACACCAGGATGACTCTGGCCGCGGCGGAAATGACTGAAGCGGACGAGATTTCCTTCCGCACGGAAATCGCCGTCCCAATAACCGCACTCGACAAGATCATCACCAAAGTCGGGTTGCGGATTAACGCGGCGGATGTTCAATTCAAAACCACGGATGCTATCCACGCAGCAGGGCTGTGCATAGCTCTGTTTTCTGCTTCGGCCGAGGGAATCTGTTTCGGTACCGATTGGAAAGTGCTCGACCTCAAGTTGCGGGAAGAAATGTATCGAGATGTAGTAAAGTCGGGTATTGCTTACGAAACTTCGCTCAAGGGATCCGCGCGCATGGTTACTGCCGTTGTGTATGACCTGAACAGCGGGAGGATGGGCATCCGGCGGATTGCGGGGAAATGAGGAAATCAGCAGACAGGAGGCAGGAGACAGAATGCAGTAGCCAGTGCCGGCGCGCGACGGTTTTATGAAACCGATGCTCCTGTCTACTGTGTTCCTTCGCTTGTTGGCACGGATAGCTTCCTGGCACCAGGTGTGCCGGGGCCATGGCGGCAAGCCGCCTGGCTGCGGCGGTACATTGGACGAAGAAGCGGCGGGGGGGCTCTGCTCTTTACACGCAAGTGATCTCGATAGACAACGGACCAGTTATGGCGGCATGTAGCTCCGAAGGGCGGCCGCAGCGGCAGCCAAGGGCCTGCAAGCCAAATCCTAACCCGCGCCCAGCTGCGCTGTTCCGGAGTGCGGCTGCAGCCCGGTTCGTGGCAATTCAGGCAGCGAGCTGCCTGGTTGGGCCAGCAGAACGATCCCCAGAGCGGCGACCAGTCGCCGCACTCCAGAAGGGACCTATTTCACCGTCAGGATTGCTCCTGCCGAGTAGGCGTTGAATTCCGGGGCGTACATGGACTGGAGCGTGGCCGGCGAGACCTTGAACGTTCCCGCCATGTTGGCGCGCAGGCGGTACTTGAAGGTGTACTCGCCCTGCGGGAGCTGCTCGAAGAAGAAGTTCGTCCCCGAATCGCGCACCTCCTCGTACCAGCCGATCCCCAGGTCCCACTTGTAGCGCGAGACGGCGTTTTCCGGCTCAAAACCGGCGCCGCGCGGGTCGCGCAGATGCACGTATTCGCAAGGATGCAGCGCGCGGATCGAGAGCTGAATCTCGATCTGATCGCCCACCTGGATCTGCGCCCCTTCGGCGAGCGGCTTCAGCACCGCCTGGCCGCCGCTGGTTTCGCGCTTGAAGTAGGTCCGGGTCACCGACAGGAAATCGCCGCTCCCTTTTTCCGGCAGTTTCTCGGTGGAGAAATGCCAGGTCGCGGATGCGAACATGAATCCGGGGCTTTCCTTGCTGACGACTAAGGTCGCATAGCCGGGATTCAGCTTCTCGCCCGTAATCACCGTCTGATTTTTCTTCCCGGTGTACTGGTCGGGCTCGAATACGTACTGCACGGTCTGGCCGCCGGCCTGCACGGTTGCGGTCTCGCGCACCGCCAGCTGGCCTTCCTTCTGCAGGTAATGCACGAGCGAGTAAATGACCTCGGCAGTGGCGCGCGTTGATTTCCAGTGGTTCAGCTTCTTGTTGAGGAAGAGCCACTGGACAAGCCCGTCGCGCCGGGCATCCGCGGGCTGAAGCTCCATCATGGTGCGCAGGGCGAAGGCCTGGGTTTCGATCGTGTCGTTGTACCAGAGCCAGGAGCGGTCCTCCTGCGCCCAGAAGGTCCCCTGATCCTGAGTCGTCCGGGCAGAGTCCATCACGCTGGCGAATACGAGCGCAGCATCCGAAGCGCGCCCCATTCGCTTCAGGGTCAGGGCAAGCTGGCACTTCAGGTAAGGCGAGTGCTGCCGCCAATGGCGGAAGCTGAAATTGAGAATATCCTGGCGCTCCTGCGCCGTGAGCGCATTTCCCATCCACGACGGATCGCGATAGCAGGACGCCGTGTAGTTGAGGAAGGTGAGGAACTCCCAGCAGCAGTCCTGCTTCATCAGCCTGGCGGCGTACTCCTGGCGGAAGTGCTGCGCCAGATAAGCCCAGCCGCGTGTGACCATATCCTTGGGAACATCGACGCCGAACTCGGAAGCTTTCGCGAAGCCATACATGATGTAAAGAGTCATGTAAGGGGAGGGCGGCCCGCCCGGCCACCACGGGAAGCCGCCGATGGCGGTCTGCGCCTTGCGCAACTTGGCGAGCGCCGATTCCTGCTCGGCGCGCGTGATGCGCGGATCGAGAACATTCGTCATGCCGAGGCCTGCGTCCCTGCCGCCCTTGGCCTCGATAAGCCAGGGCGTCTCCTCGAGCGCCATCTTGCGGTTGGGATCGGCCGCATCCCAGGTTTCGAGCGGCGTGTCGCGTTTGGCGAACTCTGCCGCCATTTTGGCCACGGCAGGGTAATTCTTGTACAGGCTCGAGAGAATGCCGGTCGAGACAAACCGGTTCAGCGTCTGCTCGGTGCACTCGTACGGATAGTTGATGAGATAGGGCAGGGAAGAAAGCACCGAATAGAACAGCTGGGCGTCGAGCGTGACGACCATCTGTTCGTTGATCAGCGTCGGATCGTCGGGATTCTTCAGCCGCTCGAAGCTCATCGTGCGCTGGTCTTTGTTCTTGAGCGTTACAAACCGCGACTCGGCCAGGTGCATTCTGCCGGGGAGCAGCGGCAAGGGGCGCAGCTCGCCGTCGCTGATGTCGCCGGAAGCGGCCGTCACCTTGAATGCGGCCAGGCCGACTTTGGCGGGCGCCGTGATCGGGAAGGTGAGGTTCGTGCCTTTGCCGGCCGCAACGCTGAAGGGCCGCAGCGCGGCGCCGCTTTCCAGGCCGAAGCTCTTGAGCAGGTTATCGTTGGTTTCCGGATCGAGAATGTCCAGCGTGAGCCTGCCGCTCAGTTCGCGGTCCGATGCGTTGTTGATGACGACCTTCAGTTCGGCCTTGTCCCCTTCACGCAGGAACCGGGGCAAATAGGGGCGCACCATCAGTTCCTTTACGCTCTGGGCTTGCTTGTGGAGCGATCCCCCCTGCATTTCGCGCGTGACCGCGTGCACCCAGACGTTCCAGGAGGTTACGGAGTCTGGCACGGTATACTCGATCACGGCGGAACCGCCCGGCCCGGTCAGTAGTTGCGGGCGCCAGAAGGCGGTCTCGGCAAAGTCGCTGCGGAGTTGCGCCGGCGCTTCCGCTTGAGCGGTTTCTATGAGCGGTGCAGCTGCAGTGGCAACGACAGTCTCACTGACGGCATCGGCGGCCACTTTTTTTTGCTCCATCCTTTCCTGCGCCGGCGCAGCCGCTGGCGCCGCCATGGCCAGGATCCCGACACCCTTGCCACCGCCGCGCCCATACCCTGAGCCCGGCCCGCCTATGCCGTAATTGTCATAAAACTTGAGAGCGTCCTGCGTGAGAACCGGATACTCCGGAAGCGGACTGAATCTGCTGAAAATGAACTGAGCGCGCGCTTCCTGGAGATTGCTCTGCAAGCCGGCAGGATAACTCCGGCGCCAGTAGAGGCTGAGCGGGTTGGGCGGCGAATGCGGGGCGAAGATGTCGAGACTGCGGTCGTACATGTAGGTGAGCACCTCGGCCGCGCCTGCTTCCACATTGGTTCCTGTGAACCCCTTCACAGTCAACCGCCAGGTTTCGCGTGCGCCCGGCCGCAGCTTGTCGCGGAAGGTCGAAAACTCCACCTTCAGTTCCTTGTTGTCGAAGGGGACCGATACGGAAGCATCGGAATTCATCACCTGAAAATCGCGCACCGCGGTCAGCCGCACGGATAGGCCGCCGCGGTCTTCCTCGGTGACCGGCACTTCGATCAGCGCAGCGTCCTTCCCCGACATGAGCTTGCGGCGCTCCGCGAGACGGCTGCCGCGCCACACCTCGAAATAATAAGGCTGGCCGGAAAGGCCGGAGTGCGCAAGGAAGCGAACACGGCCGCCGACGCGCTCCGACTGGCTCTGCGCCAGCAGCACGGCGGGCAGCGCGAGCGTCATGTCCGGTCCGGCCACGATGAAGTCCCAGGCCGTCTCATAGGTGGCGCCGAAGTCATCGACGGTCTGATAGCGCAGCCGATAGGCGCCGGCAGCGAGATCCGGCAGCGGAATCCGCGCGCTGCCGGACTCGTCATGAGCGAGGCTGCCCCGGGCCTGTTCGGCGCCGTCGGCCCAGCCGCGCAATACGCTTTCCCACAAGAAGTGAGTGTCCCAGCGCGGCCGCAGTGCGTCGCCCGGCGTTTGCTCGGTCGCGGTGGTCGCGGCAGATCTGCCCGAAGGGGGGAGTTCCGCGGGGAGGGGCGTCGCCGGCTGCCGCAAGGCGATCAGCCGCCAGGTTCCGTTGCCGGGCCGGGGATCTCCGTTCAGATTTGTGCGGTTGACCGTGACCTCATCACGGCTTCCCTGGATGAAAAATCCTTTGTCTTTGTGGAGGCTTGCCTCCACCGAGACAAAGCCCAGGCGGAAGACTTTGGACGCCGAGCGGGTCTCCCCCCCTTCGTCCGTTACATCGGCTTCCACGCGGTATCGATAAGTGATCTCCCTGGACTCGGCGGCCTTGCGTTCATCGGCCTCCGGAGTGAAGGTGATCTGGAAGGCGCCGTCAGCATCCAGCGCCGCCGCGCCGGCGCCCACGGTTTGGGCGGAACTGCGGCTTTCGTACCCGTACCAGCTCCACCACAGCGGGTACACAGGCTGCCGGGTCACGCGCCACCTGACGGAGCCGCTGGTCACCGGCAGCCCGAAGTAGTATTTGACTTCGCCGGCCACGGTCGCCGGCCGATTCAGGCGCAATGCGGATTCGCTGTCCTTCCACGAGACCTCAAACGTGGGGCGCTTGTATTCCTCCACTCTGACCATGGCCTCGCCGTTCACGGAACTGCGCACGTGCCAGTTACCCAGGGGGCGGCCGGCCGGGATCGTGAACTCCCCCGCGGCGCTGCCGAATCCGTTGGTGGTCACGGTGCGCGCATCCACCTTCTGAAAGTTGGGATCGAGGAGCGAAACCTCCAGGGGAACGGCGGGCAGCGCGTTGTAGCGAGCCTGGTCCTGGTTCCCTCCGTAGGCGAGAACCTTCCACAACACCTTCTGCATCGGCCGGTAAACGCTCCGGTCGGTGTAAACAAGTGCGGCTCTCACTGCGGGATTCCGGCCGCGGAATGAATAATAAAAGCCGGAATTCAATGCGGTATCGGCTTCCCGCCGGGCATATAGAAAATAGCTTGCGTTCGCGCCGTTTGCCGGATAAGGCAGCTCTGCATTCCCCTCGGAATCGGTGAGCCGCTCCTGCACTTTTCTGTGTCCCTGCTGGAAATCGCGCTGGTAAAGGGAAACCGTCACTCCCGCGATCGGATTGCCGGTCTCTCCCGAGAAAATCCTGACTGGAATGCCCGAGTCGGATTGCGAGGACAGCATCACCAAGTCGCTGATGATGGATAAAGAAGAAAGAATCTGGTTGCCCGCGGAGCGCGCAAAATCGCTTCTCATGGATGCGGCGATGATGTAGGCGCCCGGCGTTTTCATCGGCGGCGTTACAAATGTGCGGTGCGATTCATAGTCGCGCGTCGCCGGCAGGTTGACGGTCCATTCGGCGGCGGGCCGGCCGCTGATCACGCGGTCCTGTTCCTGCTGCTCCGGCAGCAGATTGTAATCGCGCGCGGTCGCCAGGCGGTTCTCGAGGTCGTATGGGTAGGCGCGGAAATAGAGGGTGGCGAGGTTCGCATGGGTCACTTCGACGGAGCGCTTCAACGCGCCGTCGGCGGCCATGGCAGCCATGCTGAAGGAAGGGGCCTCAATCGATCTCATGATCGAAAGGCAGCGTTTTCCCCCGATGGAATCGGGATATGCCTTGGCCCCTGATTCTGCAATCGCATGAGCCCGCACGAGCCTGCCCGGTTCCGAGCCGGCGCGCACGAGCTCGGCCTGGTTGGCTTTCCCCTTGGCCCACCAGGGGACGTCGCGGTAGCCGGACAGCACTTCATCGAGCCCGGCGACAACCGCGGCCTGGTCGGCGGCCTCGCTGAAAGCGGAGCGCAGCTCTTCCAGGCGCTGCAGGCGCGCCTCCAGGGCGGCCTCGCGCCGGCGGTTCTGGGCGTGCCACTGCTCGAGATCTGCGAGAATGAAGCAGATTTTGGCGACCGGATGAACAGCGGGGTCGGGAAGAGAAACTTCCTTCCGCGGGCCTGCCATAAGACCTTTCAGGTCCAGGCGGTAGGTTTCGTTGGATTGCTGAGGAGACCAAAGGCTGGAATCGGACAGGAGCGCCACATAGAGGTAGGAAATTGTATCCCTGAGCGTGGAACGGATGCCTTCAGGGTAGTTGTTGCGGTCGAGGAAATCGGCGAAGCGCGTAACCGGCTCGGCGCCCAGCATCCCGCGCTGTCTCCAGATTTCCTCGTAAGCCTTTTGCGCCTCCGCATAGATCTGGTCTTTCGTCCAGGCTTTCAGATCCACGGCGCCCTTCGTGTCCACCCGCTCGCGCCGGCTGATCTCCCAGGAGTAGTTATGGTAATAATTCACCAGCGAGCGCGCGTAAAACAGGTTCAGGGCCACGCGCTGGAGGGCGCCTTCGGGCCAGCGCTGCTCCTTCAGGAAAGCGACGGCGGTTTCGTAGCCGTGCAGCCCGGTGCGCAACTGGACTTCCTTGATCAGGGCGCGCGTCCATTCCTCCTGGTTGCCGGCCTTGACGGCTGCGAGCCGCAGCTTCTCGGCGGCAACGGCGGCTTCCGCGTATTTCTGCTCCGAAACCAGCCGTTCCACCTGGGCCCAGTCAGCCGTGGTTGGTTGGGCAACGTCGAATAATGGGAAGAATGAAATCATGGCAGCCAGGATGACGATCGCCGGCCGGGGATTGCGGATCCAAGCTAAAGACCTACCACCCATGTGCGCCTCCAGTTCTTTTGACTTCGTCTGCCCCTCGCAGGTTCCGCGGTTCTTGCATCATCATTTTAACTCCGGACGGGCAAATTGGTGCCCTCTTAGTTAAGGACGCACCTTCCGGGCTGCCTTGCATCTTAAATCTCGCAAGATACGCCTCGTCTGAGACCGCGCCGCCGCCTGCATCTCCGGCAATCCTGTGTTTTTGGACTCGTTATGCGCAACTCAACGGGCATCTTGTCCTCGTAATGAGAAGCGCGAAATATGGCGATCAGAACAGAGCAAGGGTTCAGGATTCGGACTGCGAGGAGCGCGGGCGGCTCGCCCGCAAGAACCGGGGCAATGGCAAAGCCGAGGGATTTGCGGTCGGGACGCCCAATGCCGCATGGTTTTTGCTCCTATTGGCCTGATTCAAGACCTGAAGGGTGCGTTTGGAGTGCGGCGACTGGTCCTGCTCCTTACCAGGATCTTCACGCGAGAGACAACAGGACTGGGAGCGCCGCCCTGATGCCGCAGGGATGGAGATCCCGTCAGAGCGCAAAGGCGAGCGCCGAAGGCGCGTCCCATACCAGCCTGGGGCAACGCCCCAGGAACGGGACCGGCCAGATGGACAAGGGCTGTAAGCCCGCCCTATCATCGACTATGGAGCGGGCCTACAGCCCTTCCATTCCTTTGGGGATCGCCTGAATCCTGGGGCGTTGCCCCAGGCTGGTATGGAGCGGGCCTTCGGCCCTTTGCTTTGCGCTGGTTATTTGAATTGCGCCGAGGTCTCGATATGGGCCGGCTGATGCGAATTTGTATGCCTGCCAAAGATCTGGGTAAGGAGCAGGACTCGTCGCCGCTCCGAAAATCGTGTTCTGGCCAGGCAACGGCAGCTTGCTGCCGTTTTCAGGAGAGACCAATGTTGTCCTCAGGCGAACCGCGACAATCCCGGCAGCAAGCTGCCGGTGTGGGGCCGCACCAGGCTGTTGAAAGCGGCGACCAGTCGCCGCACTCCAAACGCGCCATGGGCGCCATGCGTCGAGTTTATCCCGGCCTGCCATATACTCCTGGCTTCCGGCTCCCGGCCTCTGGCTTCCCATATCCCGCCGCTTTTGATCGGGATATCAAGAGTGCAATCCGAGGCTAGTCCCTGAATCGGTATTTCAGAATGAAGTAGATGGCTGCGACGCCGTCTTTCCAGCCGATCTTTTTCCCCTCGGAGTAATCGCGGCCGCTGTAGGAAATGGGAACTTCGTAGATGCGGCAGCGGGCCCTGGCGATTTTTGCCGTAAACTCCGGCTCAAAACCGAACCGATTTTCGCGCAGCTTGATTTTCCGGAGCACATCGGCTCGAAAAACTTTGTAGCAGGTTTCCATGTCGGTGAGGTTCAGGTCGGTGAGCATGTTGGAGAGGGTCGTCAACATCCGGTTGCCGACGGAATGCCAGAACAGGAGCACCCGATGGGGGCCGCTGAGGAAGCGGGAGCCATAAACGACGTCCGCTTTGTTGGCGAGGATGGGCTGGATCAGATGGTGGTATTCGGCGGGATCATACTCCAGATCGGCATCCTGGATCACGACGAGATCGCCTGTGACCGCCTCAAATCCGCGCCGCAGGGCCGCTCCCTTGCCCCGATTTTCCGGCTGGAACAGGATTTTCAGGTCATCCGCGGCCGGCAGGCCCTGCAGGATCGCGCGCGTGCCGTCGGTGGAGAAGTCGTCGACGATGATGATCTCCTTTGGGAGGGCGACGTTCCGGACTCGGTCGATGATCTCCAGGACAGTGTTTTTCTCATTGTAAACCGGTATCACCACCGATAGTTTCATTTTTCCGCCTTCGCGTTGACCACCAGGGTGAACTGCGAACCGGGTGAAAACTTGATGTCTTCTCCGCGGGTGCTGAACGATATCGTGAGTCCGACCGCGGCGCCGATGGCAGCGCCCTTTGCCGCGCCGGAAGCTCCTCCGGCAACTCCGCCGATCACGGCGCCGATGCCGCCCAGGATCGCGGTTCTGGCGATGTCCTTCTTGGCGGAAGACTTGCCGATCACGCGGCCTTCCTCGTCGACGTTGGCGGCGCCTTTTGAATTGCTCACTTCCTTGAGGTCGGCATAAATGACAAAGGATTTCCCGTCCGCCAGGGTCAGCTTGTCGAATGAGAAAAGGAGTTCCGATTTGCCGGACACCTTCCCGGCAGCCTTTGCGCGCGTCACTTCGGCCTCGATCATTGCGCCTTTGTAGGCTTCAGGCTCCAGCACCTGCAAGGTGAACTTGTCACCTTTCTTATTTTTGGAAGCGCTCAACGGCGTAAGTATTCTGGCTGTAAGAGTCTGATCCTTGATCTCTACGGCATTGGACTGCGCCAGCCCCAATGGGATGAGATTTCCGGAGAGGAGGATCGCAAGGATGATCACAACAGTCTTCCGCATAGTCGCCTTCTCCTAACGCAATGTTTCCCATTGAATGGTCACGGTGAACCGACCCTTCTTTGGGAATCGCAGGACGATTCGTGCGAACCCATTGCTGGGGCCGGGAGCTTCGGCAATCGAGATTTCCGCCGGTTGTACCGTCACGAAGCACGGCACGCCGGGGAGTTTTCCGCTGGCAGCGCCGAATGAGGCGATGCCTCCTTCAATGATGAGTGTCTGGTCTTTGGCTGCCTCGCCCGTCCATTGGATCACGCCGCGCGGCTCCACCGGAGGGGCAGGGGGCTTGCGCTCGGCAGGCGGAGTTGCCGGGACCGGCGGAGGAGTGACGGCCGCGTCCTGTTTTGCAGGGACCGCCTCCCGCACGGTCTGGATTTCCGTCTTTGGCTTCACCTTCTCTTCCGCCGCAACCACCAGCGGCTTATCAGACCCTGGCGGCGTTACCTTGGGCGCACCGATGTTCGTGGCCGGCGGTCTTGCCGGGATTTCAGTCGCCGGCAAAATGGCAGGCACGGGTGGGCGCGTGCCCGGCGCCGGACGGTCGGGTTCGGCCGGCTTCACAGATACAGCCTGCGCTGCCGCAGGCTGATTCTGGGAGGGCGGGTTTACGCCGGCGGCTCCCGCGGCAGGAGAGACCTGGGGAGGAGTCGTGTCCGGGATTGCGGCCGGCGGTTGAGTCTGAGCCGCGCTGTCCGGCGGCTGTCCGGCAGCAGTCTGGGATCCACCCGTGGATTGAGGTTTGCCCGGTAGCCAGCGTGAAAGCAATCCCTTGATGGCTCCCATGTTCCGGTAGGCAAGGAATCCGCCTGCGCCCAGGACACCAAGGAACACGGCGCAGAGAACGATCGTAAGCAGCGGCCGTCCGGCGGCTCGCGGCCCGGTTCCCGGTGAGGGCGCCGCGGCAGCCGGGCCATACGGTGCCTGGCGCGCAACTTCAGCCTCCGGAGATGGCGGTGCGAATATGGATGAAGCCGACGGTGATTCCTGCGGCCGATCCTGATCGGCGCCGCACCCGGCGCAAAAACGCGTGCCGGCTTCCATCCTGCTGCCGCACGCAATGCAGAAGGCCGGTGCCAGCCCTGAGGGTGCTTCCTCAAACCGCTTCGGAGCGGTCTTGTCCGTCTGGAAATCCGGTTCAGGGGGCGGCGGTGTGTCCACCTGGGTTTGATCGGCGCCGCATTTTGTGCAGAATCGGATTTCTGCATCGAGTGCCTGCCCGCAGGAAAAACAGAACAGGGAAGCGGCCGCGGGAGCCGGTGTCTGGCTTTGGGTCACGGGCGCCGGCACGGAGGGGGAAAGAGGAGGGGGCGGCGCCATCGGCGGCGGATCCTGGAGCGGAGCCGCGAAAGGCGCCCTATCTTGCCAGGTTTGATTGGCTCCACAGGCGACACAGAACCTGGTGTCCGGCTCCAGCTTCTGGCCGCAGGAAATGCAAGACTGAGCAGCCGGCGCCGGAGGCGGCGCGGAGTTTGGTGCAACCGGTGTCAGCACCGTGGATGGGACAGGAGCCACCGATGGCGAGCTTTGAACCGGAGATTCCACGGGCGCGGGTATCAGTCGGTCCTGATCTTCCCCGCAGGAGGTGCAGAACTTTACATGCGGCTCCAGCGTATGGCCGCAGGAGATGCAGAACACGGATGCGGGCGCTGCCAGCACCGGGGGCGGAGGTGGAAAGGAACTTTCAGGATGCCGGCCGGCTTGGGGAGCGACGGCATTCAGGCTGGTGCCGCAACCGGTGCACCAGGCATTTCCATCGTCATTGGCTGTCCCACATCGTTCGCAAAACATGGCACGTTCTCCGCAGGGGTGAAATCATGATCTGGCTTCACAGATCCGGCAACCGGCGCAAGTCTCATTCTCAGCCTGCCCAAAGGAAAAATCAAGACGAATGGGATCGGACCCCGAAAAGGAAGCGGCGGAGGTGCTCGTCGAGATCCGCGATGTCACGATAGGTTTGGACTTGCAGGTTCCGGGCGGTGTTACCGGTGATCATTTTGGATATCTGCAGGCCCTGCCGGTAGAGGCAAAGCACCGGGATGTCCCGCTGCAGTCCACACGCAATTTCGTATCCTACACCCAGGGACGGAGTGGAGACCTCGGCGATCATCGCGTCGGCCTGCCGCAGCCAGGCGGTGTCGCGTGCAAAGACGGTGCGTGCGGGCAGGGTGCGTTCCTGTTCGAGCACGTCCGGTCGGGCGACGTGATGTGTGGCGACGACGTGTCCCTCGGACTGCAGGCGGGTCACGATATGCAGATAAACCGCCGCATCGCCGCGGCCGCCCAGAATCGAACCGCAAAAATATATCTGCATTCGGCATGACTCCCAGGCCGGTACTCAGGCCCAGCCCGCATTTCTCACCAGATTTCTACTGCGGCGGCGGATCCGGGCATGTCTGCTGCGTTGCGCTCGGTCGGGCTCCTCGACGTACTGTCAAGTACGCCTGCGGAGCCCTCCGGTCGCGCGCCTTGCAGCCATGCCCGTCTGCGCCGCCTCGCTACGAAACCTGGTGAGAAATGCGGACTAATTTCCTGATGGACTGCAGGATTTTATCGACCTCCCCCTCGTGGTTGCAGATATGGAACGATACCCGGATGCAGTTCACGCCGCCTTCCGTAACCGTGCGCGCGCGGATCTTGTCCTTGGCAAGCTGGGCGTTGATTTTGGTGTAATCGAATTCCTTCATCCGGAAACTGATCATGGACGTGCGGTAGGCCAGTTCCTGCGGGGAGACGATTTCGACGCCGGGGATCTCGCGCAATCCGGCATGGAATTTTTCCGCCAGGGCATGATTGTGATTCCAGATGCGGCCGGCGCCGATATTCTCGACGAAATCGAGGGCAGTGCCGAGCGCGTAGAAGAGCGCGTCGTTCTGAGTGCCGTATTCATATCGTTGCGCGGTCGGGTGGAGCACGAGCACGTTTTTGCGGATCTCGTTCTTCTCCGATGTGGAAGCCCCGGTAGTGGTCGGGCGCAGGGTGTCGAGCAGGCCCTGGCGCACGTAGAGGAACCCGGTGCGCTTGGGCCCCATGACCCATTTGTGGGTGCTGCAGGCATAAAAATCCGCGCCGGATTCGACCAGGTCGAAGGGAACGCAAACCGGCGCCTGGGCTCCGTCCATGGCAAACCAGATCTTCCGGTCACGTGCCAGCCTGGAGATCTCCTGCGCCGGCATCCGCTGGCCGGTCGTGCATGTCACATGACTGACGATAATCAGGCGGGTGCGGGCGTTGATCAGTGCGGCAATGCGGTCGAGATTTCCCAAGCCGTTTTTCAAATCGGGCTCGAACAGGCGGAGAACGATGCCATCGCGCTGCATCCGGTTGAGCAGGGAGACATTCACGGCCACATGCTCGTGCGTCGAGGTGATCACCTCGTCTCCCTTGGCCAGGGAGAGGCCGTTGACGATCATGTTGATCCCTTCGGTGGCGCAGCCGATCAGCGCAAGATCTTCCTTCCGGCAGGCCTTTCCCAGTAGGCGCGCCAGTTTTTCCTTTACTTCCAGCCACAGTTTTTCATCATGTCCGGCGCTGGGGCCGCGTTCCTCGTTTCTGGACCACTCGTGAAAGCTGTTCAGCACAGGCAAGGGGCAGGAGCCCAATCCGCCGAAATTCAGATAGGTGTATTCCGGATCGAGAATGAATTGATCGCGTATGATCTTCCAGAAGGACTCATCGTCGCGGGCCTGCCCGAGCAGGTCCTTCCAGACCAATCCTCTGGCCTCGGGAGCAGCCACGGCGAGGCCGCCGAAAACCGCCGCCATCCCTTTGAGAAATTGTTTTCTGTTCATGGCATGACTCCTTTGCTTTGGTATGAAATGCGGAGGTTGGTGCGCGCCTACTATATCACCGGACGCTGTACGGATCCAAAGCAGGATATTTCGGCGATTCAGACAGTAGGATAAAAAGCGAACCACGAAGACCTCGAAGACCGCAAAGATGCAGCACCGCGCAGCAGTGTGCCCATGCATGCCATGCAAATGCGCTATGTTTATCCATAAAGGCGCTTCTTCGCGGTCTTTGAGGTCTTGGCGGTTCAGTTCCAGCGTCTGAATTGCAGAGGATATTCCGCGGCCGGCCACGCAAAGGTTTGTCCCGGCTTTTACTTCACCGGGATGGTGATGGTGAAAGTGGTGCCGACGTCGAGCTTGCTGATAACCCCGATCGTGCCGCCGTGTTCCTCCACGATCCGGTAGGCGATTGAAAGCCCGAGCCCGGTTCCCCCCTGCGCCCTGCGCGTCGTGAAGAACGGGTCGAAGATGCTCTTCACGGTGCGCTCGCTCATTCCCTTGCCGTTGTCTTTCACTTCGATCACCACATTGCCGCTATCGTGACGCGTTTTGACCACGATCAAGCCGCGACGCTGTTCCGGCATGGCCTGGCTTGCATTGATGATGAGGTTAAGCAGCACCTGTTCTATCTTTTGGGCGTTGCCGAGAATCGCAGGAAGATTGGGTGTCAGCTCCAACTGGATATCGCAGGATTTGTTCACCTGGTTCTGTACCAGGCGCGTACTGGCCTCGATGCACGTGTTCACGTCGATCTTTTCGGTCAAAAGCCCTTCATCTTTTCTTGCGAACCGCCTCAATCCTTCGACGATCCCCTTGATGCGATCGGCGCCATGGGACATATCGGATACGAGGGTCATGATGTGCTGGCGGAAGAATTCGTATTTCAAACGGGCGATCTTGAGATCCGGATGCGCCTGGCAATATTCGTCCAGAATCGGCAGGATGTCTTCCATCGCCTGTTGGATGATCTTGACATTCCCGCGGATAAACTGGTTGGGATTATTGATTTCATGGCCGATGCCGCTGACCAGCTGCCCGAGGGACGCAAGCTTGTCAGCCTGCAGGAGCTGTTGCTCGTAAATCTTCTCGCGGGTCACATCCTTATAGAATTCGAAGATGCCTTCCACCTCATGTTGCTGGTTGAAGAGCGGAAGCGCGTGCACTTCGAAGTGCTCGTCCCGGTGTTTGACTTCCATCGTGATCGGGCTTTTTTCTTTGATGATGCGCAGGAGCCGGCAGTCGACACAGGGGGCGTCCATGCCGAAAAACGTCTTGTAGCACTTCTCTCCCTGGGCGCCATGTTCCCAATTGGTCATGACCACTTCGCGCCTGCGGTCGATCATGGCGACCTTGTCGGGAATGGCCATGAACATAATCTCGAATCGCGCCTTCGATTCCTCCCAGTCGCGGTTGATGCGATCGAGATAGGAGTTGACCGTGCTCAGTTTCTCACGCTGCGCCACGAGGATCTTTTCCCGCGCTTCGATCTCCAGTTCGAGCTCATGCAGGCGGCGGGCATACTCCTCCTCCTCCTCCTGCTTGGAAGCAAGCCGGTCGCGCAGTTCCTTCCGGTCGAGCGCGAGTTCGAGCATCCGGCCGATCTCGTCGAGCATTTTTTGCTCTTCCGGGAAGAGCGGAAAATCATCCGAGTCATAGCCGACAATGATATGGCCGCGGACCTGCTTGTTGATTTCGAGCGTGGTTTTGATCACGCGCCTGCCCGCCGGTTTGGTCCCGTACTCAATCCCTTGGTATATGGAATACACGATGGCATTTTCCGGCCGGTGCATGCCGTGCGCGAGGTATTTGGGGAGGAGAACAAAGAACTCCCGGATCGTTACGGAGACTTCGATCCAGTCCGCGACCGCGTAGAGGCAGGTGAGTTGCTTGATCCGTTCGTCCTTTTCCCATTCCGCATACTTGCTGCGGTTGGAGGTTCTGTTGCCGTGGAAGAGGAACAGCGGCCCCGCCTTGGTCACTGCATAGCCGGACGATATTGTGTAGGAACAATCGGCCGTGTTGGAGGAAGGGAATACCACCAGAGCCCTTTTCCCTTCGCGCGCTTCCTTCATCGCGCGCCGAAAACTCTGGATGCGGACCTTCCAGCGCTCCTGGTCGCATCCGGAAGCCATTGCGTGGATTTCGGCGCCGACCAGAGTATCGTGGTCGACGCCGGTTTCGCTGCACACCGTCCTGCTCACATGCACGATGTGCTCGGCGTCATCCACGAGCAGAACAAAATCAAAGCTCCCCTCGAGAAGTGTTATGGAGTCCTCAGAGAATCTGTTCATCCGCGATCTGCCGCCTCCTCGACTGGTTGGCAATTCCCGGTCTATCTTCCCGCCGATTGCTGCATCTGGTACTCCCTGGGCGGGTCCACGCCAAGCAGCCACTTGACGAAGTAATCCCAGCGGCGGCGCATCATATATGCCGACATGGAGCCGAAGCCGTGCGCCTGGTTGGGAAGCAAAAGAAGATCGAAGTCCTTGTTTGCCTTGATCAATGCTTCCACCACCAGCAGGGTGTTGTAAGGCGGCACGTTACCATCCATGGTCCCGTGCGCGAGCAGCAGATGTCCCTTCAGGTTCTTGGCGTAGTTCTGGTTTGCCTCGACATCGTAGCTGTCGGTTTTGTCCGGATTTTTCGTAAGCAGGCCCTGGTAGCGCTCGCCCCAGTCGTCCTCATAATTGCGCTGGTCATGGTTCCCCGACTCGGAGATGCCGACCGTGAAAAAATCGGGGTAGCGGAACATGGCGTCGGCGGTGATAAAGCCTCCCCCGGAGTGTCCCCACATGGCGGCGCGGTCGATATCGATCCATGGGTATTTCTGGGCAAGTTCCTTCATGCCCGCGACCTGGTCGGGGAGGGTGTTGTCGCGGCCCATCTTGCCATAATACGCGTCATGAAACGGCTTGGACCGGTCCGGGGTGCCCATGCCGTCGATGGTGACCACGATGAAACCCAGTTCCGCGAGCGCCTGGCGATCGCCTCGCGCCGGGGTGAAGCTGCGCGAGCCGGTGCTTCCCGACTGCGGCCCGGGATACGCGTTGTTGATGATCGGGTACTTCCTTTTCTTGTCAAGATTGGTTGGTTCGAACATGAGACCGTTGAGGTCCGTCTTGCCGTCGCGCGCCTTGACCGTGATCGGCACCGGCGGCTTCCAGCCCATTGCGGTCAGTTTTGAAATATCCGCCTTTTCGAGCGGCATCACCACCTTTCCATCACGGTCCCGGAGCACCACCACCGGAGGCGTGTCAGGCCTGGAATAGGTGTCGACCAGGTAGCGCCCGGAAGGCGAAAGCTGGACGGAATGATCTCCGTTATCAGGGGTCAGGCTTGCATATTGGGTGCCGTCCATGCGGATGCGGTAGAAATGGCGGAAGTAAGGGTCCTGTCCCTTCTCGCGCCCGACGGCGGTGAACCAGATAGCCCTGTCTTTTTCATCTACCCGCGTTATCTGAGTCACGGGACCTTCGCCTCTGGTAATCTGATTCTTGAGTTTCCCGGTGTTCAGGTCGTACAGGTACAGGTGCCCCCAGTCGTCGCGCTGCGAATACCAGATCACTTCGTCGGTGGCCCAGAGCACCTGCCAGCCCGTGCGCGACTCATAATGGGTCTGCTCGGTTTCGTCGAAGACCTTGCGCACCGCCCCGGTCGCCGCGTCCGCGATGCGCAAAACCGCCTGTTTGTGATCGCGCGAGGTGGAGGCGAATGCGAGCCGCGCCGCGTCGGGGCTCCACTGGATGTCACGGATGCTGAAATTGTCGCCCATGGTTGCGCGATGGTAATCGGGCGGCATCTGCAGGCGGACGGTCTGCCCGGAGGCGGCATCGATGATGACCCGGTGCATCATGGCGACCTCGGTGTCGCCGGGCAGCGGATACTTCCAGGCGGTCAGCGTGGGATGCCCCACCTTGGTGTCCACGAGGTACATGTCGCCAACTTTGCGTTCGTCCTGCTGATAGGTCGCGATCTTTTTCGAGTCGGGAGACCACAGCACGATGGCGCGTTCGCTGCGGGTCCAGCCCGCATTGTCGGTCGCGTAGCCGAAATCCTTGCTGCCATCGGTGGTGAGCTGCCTTTCCTGTCCGGTCGCCACGTCGCGCACCCAGAGGTTCCAGTTCTGGATGTAGACCGCCAGCTTCCCGTCGGGTGAGGTCACGGCGTTTCCGGCCGCTCCGCCCCGGGCGCCGCCCCCTCTGCCGGCGCCTCGTCCGCCGGCTCCTGCGGCGCGTCCCGTCGCTTCACCGGCGGCACTGCATTTGGTTCCCCGGATGTCGCAGGTCCAGCGCCTTGTGCCGGCATTGAAGGAGATGGTGGAACCGTCCGCGGAAAAATCGATGGACTGGAACGGCAGCTGTGCAGCGGAGTATTTTTCACCTGCGGCCGCGGAGAGCGCGGCGGCGAGCCTGGCGTGATCGAACGCGGGCGCCCGCGACGCTTTGGCCGGATCGACCAGGATGAACTCGGAGCCGGCCGCGGTCGTGTTGCGGTACCAGAATCGTTCTTCGGGAAGCCAGTTTGCCGACACCTCGCCTCCGACGACCAGCGGCGTCACATTAGGGCCCAAGAACTTTTCGGCGCGCGCATAGTCCGCCGCTGTGACTGCAGTCTGCTGCTGCGCAGCGGCGGGCATCAGGGCAGCTGCTGCAAGAATGACGATCGCCATGATCAGATTGAATCGCATAACGGTCCCCCGGGTGAGCATCCATTGATTCGTATCATAAACGACAATAATTATCACCAATTATGCCCATGATCAGCCAGAATCTCTCCGTCGAGTGCATTTCGATCAGGGAGGGAAAACCTCCATGGATCCCTTCCGGCTTCTGGCTCCTGGCTTCTCATATCCCGCCGTCTTTTGGCGGGATATCAAGGGGCGCAGCCCCTTGATTAGTACTCATGGGTGCGGCGGGCGAGCGGAGCCGGCGTGGATTCCCGGTGGGCGGCTTCCTGCGGAAGCGCAAAGAGGCCGAGCGCGGCGTTGACGATCAAGAGGGCGCCGGCCACGAAGAACGGGTATTCGAGGCCTGACCGGAAACCCAACCAGGAAAAAATCAACGCGCCCGCCATCTGTCCTGCCGTCTGCAGTGCGGATAGAATCCCCGCGCTTCCGCCGATCGTCCTTTTCTCGAAGAGGCTGGAGATGTAAAGGATCGAGAGCACGGCCAGCAGGCCATCCCCGGCTTCATGGACGACACGGAAGAAAAACGAAAGCCGGACATCACCCTGGGCCATGAGAGCCAGTCCGATCCCGGAGAGCATCATACCGAGCAGGAAAAGCACCCGGTTTCTCCTGGTATCGAACTTCAGACGGCTGATCAGCAGGGAAGAGGCCGCCAGAGACAGATAGGCCATTGATATGAACAAAGCCACCTGGAAATCGTCAAGTCCCAGGCCCCTCCGGAGGAAAGGACTGTACACCGTCCCCTCCACGCCCCAGTGAAGCGCAAGGATGAACAGGAAAAGCGAAAATGCCAGAACCCTTCTGTTAAAGATGTCCGCACGGTATTCCCGGATTTCGACCACCGAGAATTTTTCGCCATCGATTCCGCGCAGGGAAAACGCAGCCAGCGCCGTGATGGCGCCGAACACCATCATGAGCAGGGGAAATCCCGAGGAAAAAATCAGGATGCCTCCGAACAGAATGCCTGCGGCCGGCCCCAGGGAAAGCCATAAAATGTACCGGCCATATTTCCGATTCGGATTTTCCTCCGATGGATCCTTGTAATAGAGGCTGTTGATCGACACGTCGAGGGCGCTGTTCGCCAGCCCGACCAGCAGGAACAAGACGGCCATGCCTGCCGCGTGCTTCATGTGCCCGATGGCAATGAAGAGAACGCTCTGGGCCAGCAACGCAACCAGGATCACACGCTTGATGGAAAACCGGTCGTTGATCCACCCGGTCGGAAATGCGAACAGGATCGGCGCGGCCGCGAAACAGGACACAATCACGCCGATGGCCAGCCCGCCGAATCCGAGCCTCAGAAAGTGTAAGGGAGCCAGGAAAAACACGGCCGCAACGGCGAACTTCCTGACAAAATTGATGAGATGTATCCTGCGGGTATTCATGCGAGTGGAAATCATACCATGCCGCCACGCTTGCGCAAGCCGGCGTGTCTATGTAGTTGATGGATTGACGGGCAATGCCGCGTATGATTACAATTCGCGCATAACCAGAGGCGGCAACGATGCAGGACTTCGAGAAGCTGGGCGCATTCTATCTTGGCCGTGAGTATGACCTCGATGTGAAAGCGGCCACAGAAGATCTGATCCTTTACGATTCGAAGGATCTGGTCACCCACGCGGTATGCGTCGGCATGACCGGCAGCGGCAAGACCGGCCTGTGCATCACATTGTTGGAAGAGGCTGCCATCGACAAGATCCCTGCCATCATCATCGATCCGAAAGGCGATCTGGCCAACCTGCTGCTCACTTTTCCGCAACTGCGCGGCGAGGATTTTTCCCCGTGGATCAACGAGGAAGACGCCCGGAAGAAAGAGCTTGCGCCGCAACAATTCGCCGACCAGCAGGCGGCGATGTGGAAGAAGGGTCTTGCCGATTGGGGGCAGAGCGACGAACGCATTCAGCGCCTGCGTGATGCCGCGGATGTCACCGTATTCACTCCGGGCAGCAGTGCGGGCATCCCGGTATCGGTTCTCAAATCATTCGCGGCGCCGGACGCCGCCTTCCGCGAAGACGGCGAACTGTGGAGCGAGCGCATCGAAACCACGGTGGCCGGCCTTCTGGCCCTGCTTGGCCTGGAAGCCGATCCGGTGCAGAGCCGCGAGCAGATCCTGTTGTCTGCGATCATCGGCTGGGCATGGGATCAAGGGCAGGACCTGGACCTGCCGGCCCTGATCCGGCATGTCCAGACGCCGCCGGTCGGAAAGATCGGCGTGCTCGATATCGAGACCTTTTATCCTGCGAAGGAGCGCTTCGCCCTGGTCATTGCGCTCAACAACCTGCTGGCGGACCTGAATGAGGAGGCCGAAGCGGCGGTGGCGGAGTTGCAGGCGAGGTCGGATCCCATGACCGAGCAACTCCAGCCGGTGACGATCAAGCCGAAGAAAACCAATATAGCGGTGCAGCTGGTCGCTCTCGTGTGGCTTCCCTATTGGTGCGATGCCCGGGGCGGTGAAACCCCGGCGTGGAGCTAGACATGGGGTCCTGAGTAGTTGCGAATGTATCCATCAAGGAACGATCAAAAACAAAAAAGCCACGGATTTCGCGGATTTTCACGGATTTCTTATACATGGCGTCATAAATGCGCGACCGAAATCGACAACCAGAGCGCAGCTGCGGGACCGGATTCGATCGAATATTCACCACAGAGACACGGAGAACACAGAGGGGCAATGCCGATATTCATGCCCGGGGACCAACGCTTCGCGTTTCGCCATCACGCCCGGGAACGGCGGAAAAGCCTTGCAGAAAGGGCATGAAATCCCATGCAGGAGCTGCTTTTCCGCCGTTCCCGGGCGTGAATGGCGGCCGAAGGCGCCCCCGGGCAGGCCGGGACGGCTCTGCGGACTCTGTGTCTCTGTGGTTCGTTCTTCACTTTTTCCATGTGCACTTCGGTCTCAACAACTGCCAGGACTTATGTCGCTGTGCATGGATTTTTTTTGAATCCGTGGAATCCGTGGCGTTTTTTGATATAGGGTGCGCATTCGCAGTTATTTATATGCGCGCGTATAATTAGCCGTTAATTCCGAAGATCGGGGCATGAGGATATCCAGGATTATGGCGCAGATCTCAATCATCGGGGCGGGGAGCTGGGGCACGGCGCTTGCGATTGCGCTTGCGCGCAAGGGGCGGCCCATCAGGCTTTGGGCATACGAGCCGGAAGTGGCGCAAAGCATTGCCGAATGCCGCGAAAACAGGCAATTTCTGCCCGGCGCCCTCCTGCCCGACGGCATTGCTGCGAGCAACGATCTCGAGGAAGTGATTTGCGGCGCGGGGATCCTGCTCACGGTCATGCCGTCGCACACGTGCCGGAGCCTTTTCCTGCGCATGATTCCGTATCTGACGAAGGACATGATTTTCGTAAGCGCCACAAAGGGAATCGATCCCGAGAGGCTCATGCGCATGAGCGAGATCATTCATGAGGCGGTGGCGCCCCATTTTGCCCCGCGTTTGTGCGTGCTTTCCGGGCCGAGTTTTGCCAGGGAAGTGGCCCATGGCGATCCGACGACCGTGGTGGTCGCTTCGGAAGACCGGTCCACGGCAACGGCGGTCCAGACCGAGTTCTCATCCTCGAATTTCCGGCTTTACACCTCGACCGACGTGATCGGCGTCGAGATGGGAGGCGCTCTGAAAAATGTGATCGCGATTGCCGCGGGCGTCATCGAAGGATTGGGACTCGGCCACAATGCGACTGCGGCGCTGCTTACGCGCGGTCTGGCGGAAATGACACGGCTGGCGTGCGCCTGCGGGGCGCGCCGCGAAACGATGGCAGGGCTTGCGGGTATCGGCGACCTGGCGCTTACCTGCACCGGTTCCTTAAGCCGCAACCGCATGGTCGGCATCGAACTCGGCAAGGGACGCAGGCTGGCGGATATCGTGAATTCCATGCGCATGGTGGCCGAAGGGGTCAAGACCACCAAGGCGGCGGTGGCCCTGGCTGCGCAGCGCAATGTAGACGTGCCCATCACCCAGCAGGTGAACCTCATTCTGGATGGCGAAGTGGCGCCGCTGGAAGCAATCCGCATCCTCATGGAGCGTGCGCTTAAGGAAGAGTAACTCGCCGGACCTTTACCAGTGGTTTTGTTGCCAATGACGATCCAAGATCAAGTGGCGCAACTTGCCCGCCGGGTCCGATCCGCCCAAAGGATCACGATCATGACCGGCGCCGGGGTGTCCGCGGCCAGCGGGGTGCCGACGTTTCGAGGCCCGCATGGACTGTGGCGCAATCATGCGCCGGAAAAACTCGCCACTCCCGAGGCTTTCCAGCGGGACCCCAACCTGGTCTGGGAGTGGTACAACTGGAGGCGCGAACTGATTGCGCAGTGCCGGCCCAATCCGGCTCATGCAGTGATCGCCGCCTGGAGCCACAGGTATCCTGCCTTCACGCTCGTCACCCAGAACGTCGATGGCCTGCACGAAAAGGCCGGGACCGGGAATGTGATCCGATACCACGGAAGCATTTGGGAAGTGCTTTGCTGGCAAAGCTGCCACGCTTCACCGGAAAGATGGCGGGACGACAGGGTGCCGCTCTCGCCGCTGCCGCCGCCCTGCCCCTATTGCCGGGGGATCCTTCGTCCCGGAGTTGTCTGGTTTGGCGAGGGGATCGCTGCCGAAGTGCTGATGCGCGCCTCGGATGCGGCCCGTTGCGATCTGTTTTTGACGGTGGGAACATCGGCGGTCGTTTATCCGGCGGCGGGCCTGGTTCTTGAGGCGCATAGCCGGGGCGCGTTCACCGTGGAGGTCAATCCGGAGCCGACGCCGAACTCGACTGCGGTGGATCTGGCAATCCAATGCCCGGCCGAAGACATCCTTCCCCAGGTGGAATCCCTGCTTGCCTCATGAACTGCGATTCATGCCAGGTACTCCAAGGCCAGTCGGGTCATGAGCAGCGTGGCCCTGGGCAGGGACTTTTCATCGATGTCGAAGGCGGGGTGATGATGAGGATAGCCGGTGCCGTCCCCCGCGCCGAAAAAGAGGAAGGCGCCCGGCACATGGTGAAGGTAGTAGGCGAAGTCTTCACCTCCCATGACGGGGTCTGCCTGAATCACGCTCGTTTCGCCCAGCGTTATTTTCGCCACCACAACGGCCAGGTCGCTCATCGCTTCGTCATTGACCAGCGCGGGATAACCATGATTGTATTTCAGCACCCCTTGGGCCCCGAAAGTGCGGCAGGTGCCCTCGAGTATCTCGGCAATCCGGCTTTCAATGAGACTCTGAACCTGCGGATCAAACGTCCGCACCGTGCCGAGCAGGGAGACTTCGGACGGTATGATGTTGTGGGCGGTTCCCCCGGTGATCTTGCCGATCGTGACCACCGCCGGTCTCAGCGGATCCACATTGCGGCTTACGATGGTCTGCAGATTGACGACCAGCTGGCATGCGACCAGAACCGGATCCACCGTAACCTGAGGCAGCGATCCGTGTCCGCCCCTCCCGATAATTGTGATATTCACCTCATCCGTCGCCGCCATCATCGGCCCCTTGAGACAGGCGACCGCGCCGGTGGAAAATCCCTGCCACAGGTGGAGGCCGAATATGCCGTCGACTTTTTCCAGGGCTCCCTCGGCGATCATCCGGAGCGCGCCGCCCGGGAGCTTCTCCTCCGACGGCTGAAAGAGGAACACAACTTTTCCGCGAAACCTGTTTCTCCTCTGTGACAACAGGCGGGCAACTCCCATCAGGATTGCCATGTGGCCGTCGTGGCCGCAGGCGTGGCATGCGCCGACGTTCAGGGATATGTACTCCTTGTTTCCCTCCTCGATAAGCGGCAGGGCATCCATGTCTGCCCGCAGGGCAAGGGTCCTGCCGCCGGACGCCCCTTCCAGAATCCCGACCAGCCCGGTGCCTGCACACGGCCTCACCTGGATGCCGAGGTCCTCAAGGAACTGGCGGATTCCCGAGGCTGTCCTGGCCTCCTGGTTGGCAATTTCGGGGTGGCGATGAAAGTCGCGCCGCCACCGGATCAGGTCGTCCGCGATCGCTTGCGCTTCAGCTTTCAGTTCTTCCAGCATTGCTCCTCCTCGCACATGAGCTTAACATGAATGAAGACATGCGGATGATGATTTGTAGGAAACAGCCTCGTCATGGAATTGTGCCATGAAATCGGTCGAGATCCGCTGCTACGAAGAGCTCAATGAGCATCTTCCCGAGGATAAGCGGAAGCGGAGTTTCGAATGCCGTTTTGAAGGAAACACAACCGTGGCGGATCTTCTTCGGGCCCTCGGGATCCCTCTCGTTGAAGTCGATCTGGTGCTGTGCGGCAGCAATCCGGCAGGACTCGACAAGGTGCCGCGGGACGGCGACCGCATCAGTCTTTACCCGGTCTTTGAAAGATTGGATCTGAGCGGCACGACCCGGGTCAGGGATGCGCCGCTCAGGCGGCCGCGATTCCTGGTCTCAAGAGGCCTGCAGGGGCTGTGTTTCTATCTGCGCATGCTCGGATTCGATACCCTGACTGGCGAACAGGATGAGGGTGCCGGCCGCATTCTTCTCACCTTGGACGCAATTCCGCCCGGCGCCTCTCACGCTCTCCGGATCCGCGAAGCCGGACCCCGGCGCCAGGCCCTGGAAGTCATCAGGAGGCTCGATCTGGGAAAATCGGTTGCGCCCTTCAGCCACTGCCCGCGCTGCAATCAGGCCACTGCTATGACACGAGCCGGCCGGCTCTGCGATACCTGCGCCAGAACTTATACGCGCACGGCAACGCTACGCCGGCTCTTTTCTCCTGACTCCTGACTCCTGTCTCCTCTCCTTGCGAACTACATTTTGAGTATCTCCCGGCGCTGATGTAGGATGTCCGCGCAGGGATGAGAAATGCAGGCACAGCTGATTCTGGATGAACTGAAGAAAAATGGCGTGACGCACGCAGTCGGCCTGCCGGACAACTCGTCGGCGAAGCTGTTTGATCTGCTTGCCTCCGATCCCGGCATCCGGCTGATTTCGGTGACCCGCGAAGGGGAGGCTTTTGCGATTGCAGCCGGTTTGTGGATCGGCGGCGGAGCGCCGGTGGTCCTGATCCAGAACACGGGATTCCTCGAAAGCGGCGATGCTTTCCGGGGAACGATCACGCGCATGGGTGTGCCGCTGGTATGCCTGATAACCTATCGGGGCTATCGCAAGCTGGCTGAGGATCCTGCCGCGCGGGTGCTGAGTCCGTCCAACTTGACCAGGGCGCCGCTGGATTCGGCGGCTCTCGTCACCGAGCCGACTCTGAAGGCATGGGGCCTGCCTTACGATTTTCTGCACGCGGCAGAAGACGTGCCGCGCATTTCCGAGGCTTTCAGAAAATGTGCGGAATGCGGGCATGCCCATGCCGTGCTGATTACTCCGGATTTGATATGAGCGCCGTCGGTGCAGGCTCAGGGGAGGGCCAGGATGCTGTCCAAAGATGAACTTCTCGGGCCTCTGGCCATGCATCGGGGCGATGCGGTTGTGGTTACGTGCATGGGGGTGACGCGCCCCTGGGGAAAGTATGCAACCGGCACTCTCGATTTCGCCTCGGCGGACAGCGCCATGGGCCACACGGCCGACCTGGCGCTCGGCATCGCCCTGGCATGCCCGTGGCGAAAAGTCATCTGTTTGAATGGGGACGGCAGCATGCTCATGAGCCTGGGCACGCTGGTGACCGTTGCGCAGACGGGTGCTGCAAACTACGTTCTGTTCATCATTCAAAACGATACCTATGAAATTACCGGCAACCAGCCGCTGCCGGGGGCCGGCAACCTCGACTTTGCGGGGATGGCGCGCGGCGCCGGCGTCAAGCGTGTCTATTCTTTTGACGACGCAAATTCTTATGCCGTGCAGTTGCCCCTTGTGCTGGCGGCCGACGGGCCCGTTGTGGTGGTAGCCAAGGTGGCGCCTGGATGCGAGGGGCCGATCAGCCGCAGTGAGCGCGAGCCGTCCGAATATCTCAAGGTGTCTCTCGCCGAGTGGGGCCGGCGCATGAGGCGCGCCCTGTGCGGCGGCCTCTGAGGAGGCAGTGCATGAGTTACCCTCGCGAAAACCCCTGTTTCGGTGACATGGTGCCGGTTGCAGGGGCGACCGGCAGGTCGCCCGCTGATCTATAAATGGCGACATAAATCGCCGCTTTTTTTGAACCTCGAAGACCTCAAAGACCGCAAAGGTTCATGGTTTCGCTTCCTCCGCCATAACTGCGGGGGAGGCGAGTGCGCAGGCATAAAGCGCTCCAAAACCTTCGAGGTCTTCGAGGTCTTTGCGGTTCAGTTTTTTGTCGCGCACTTATGTCGTCGTATATAAGAAGCTTATATTCCACAATCGAGATCAAAGAAAAGCCCAATCATGAGGAATGCTTCGCTTCTGTCATATCTTGTGCGTTGCCCACGGATCTTCGGGCGACCTGCCGGTCGCCCCTACATTTCGCGCGTTGTCATCGAAAAAGGAGTTTCGCGACAGCAACCAACTATGGCTGGAACGCCGCAGTCAGCATGGCGGGATTTCCCAGGACATCCTGCTTGAAACGTTCATACAGGAACCAGAAGACCGGGCCGGGCATTCCCGTCCCGACCGGCTGGCCGTCAAAGCGCACGGCGGCCAGCACGTTGAAGCTGGTGCCCAGGATCAGGATTTCTTCGCTGCTGTAAGCTTCCCCCAGCGTGATATCCCCAAATGCGATTCCGGCAATCACCTTTTGTGCGGCCGGTTCTTCTGCCATCTCCAATGCGCGCATCACCGTGGTTCCTTTCAGAATTCGGGCGAAGCTGGGCAATTTCATCACTCTGTCCCGGGTGATGATGGCCATGTTTTCCGAGGCTCCTTCAGCCATGAATCCCTGTTCATCGAGAGCGACCGTGAAGTCCACGTTGGCATCGACGGCTTCTTTTTTCATCAGCACGTTCTGGAGATAGTTGCAGCTTTTGACCGTGGCGAAATAGGGTTTCTTGGGGGGCACGCCGCTGCTTTTCAGCGACACGCCGCGGCCATACTCTTCTTCTGTCGGGACATGGAGGCGGGAAGCAATGACATACATCTGCGGTCTCGGGCACTCGTAGGGATTGACGGTGAAGCCTCCGGGACCGCGCGACAGGAGGAGGCGGACAAGGCAATCGCGCCGCCCGCCGATCCGGATCGTCTCGCAAAGGATGTCCCGGATTTCGGCGCGTGAGGACGGCAACTGCAGATAGAGCGCGCGCGCCGAGCGCTCGAGGCGGTCCAAATGGCGTTCCAGGCCGTACATCGAACCGTTGACGCATTTGATAGTCTCAAAGACTCCGTCACCTCGGTGCACCATGTGATCGTCGACCGGAACCGTCATCAGGAATGGATGGCTGACAACGCCCCGGAGCACGCTGCTGTACATGGCGAAATAATGCTCGTGATACGGCTGGACGAAAGCGTCCGCGAGCTTGTCAAAATCCTGCAGCTGGAAATGGCGCAACGTCATGGTCAGATCCCTCCCTTGGGTGCCAACCCAAATCGGTTTTCACTTGCCTGCATTCTAACCCAATTCCCTCCTGTTTCTGCATTATCGCAAAACTGATTATTATCTTCGAAAGCAGTCGCTTAGGGTTGCATGACGGGAGATTGTCCAGTATCATTAAGGTCTCGGGCGTGTTCTGCCGGAAGACAGAGGTTTATTGGTTGTGCGAGGCGAGGGCAATGGTTCACTTGCATCTCCCGGGTCGACCCTTGGGATTTGATCCAATCCAGGTTTGAGTTTCCTGCCTGCATAATCTGGACATCGAGGCACTGAAAAATTGAAAAGAGACAAGAAGGGCCCACTACCAACGCACCGGCTCAAGGTTGTGCTGATTAAACCGTCCAAGTATGACGACGAAGGCTACGTAATCCGCCATTGGCGCGGCGTGCTGCCCAGCAACACGCTCGCCTGCCTTTACGGGCTGACAGAAGACGTGAAGCAGCGTCAGGCGCTGGGGGCGGGCATCGCCATCGACGTGGAAATCTTCGATGATACGGTGCAGAAAATTCCCGAGCGCCGCATCATCGCGTCCAACCGGCTGCCGGGGACGAAAACCATCGTCGGTCTGGTCGGGGTGCAATCCAATCAATTCCCGCGGGCGGCTGATCTGGCCCGTCGGTTCCGCGCCGGCGGCCTGACGGTGATGATCGGGGGATTCCATGTCAGCGGCGTCATGGCGCTGTTCCCGAACGGGAGCCCTGAAATCCAGGAACTCTTGGATCTGGGTGTTACGGTGGTCATAGGTGAGGTGGAAGATGCCTGGGCGGGAATTCTGCGCGATGCGCTTCATGACCGGCTCGCGCCCGTCTACGATCTGCTTTCGCAGAAGCCTTCGCTGTGCAACCAGCCCGTGGCCAAGCCGCTGCCGAGCTACTTGAGACGTTTTGTGGCTTCCAAATTCGCCACCATGGACTGCAGCCGGGGCTGTCCTTTCAATTGCAGCTTCTGCACGATCATCAACGTGCAAGGCAGGGAGATGCGCGTGCGGTCGGCGGATGCGATGGAGCGCGCCATTCGGGAAAATTACCGCCTGCACGGAATCGATTTTTATTTTTTCACGGATGATAATTTCTCCCGGAGCAGCAACTGGCGCGAGGCCTTCGAGATGCTGGAGCGGCTTCGGTCCGAAGGGATCGAGATCCAGTTCATGATGCAGGTGGACACGCAGTCGTACAAAATCCCGGATTTCGTGAGCATGGCCGGGCGCGCCGGGTGCAGCCAGGTGTTCATCGGAATGGAGAGCATCAATCCGCAGAATCTCAAGGCCAGCGGCAAAGCCCAGAACAAAGTGCAGGATTATCAGGACATGATCGCGGCCTGGCGGCAGGCCAATGTGGACACCCATGCCGCCTATATCATTGGATTTCCTTTTGACACGCCGGAATCGGTAAAAGCAGACATTGAACGCCTCAAGAATGAACTCAAGGTCGAACAGGCGTCTTTCTTCATGATGACGCCGATCCCCGGCTCGCGGGATCACGAAAGAATGGTTCGTGACGGCGAGTGGATCGACCCCGATCTGAACAAGTATGATGCATTTCACGAAACCATGCGCCACCCCAATTTCGCGCAGGGCGAGTGGTATGAGACCTATCGCCAGGCATGGGAGAGCTTCTATGGTTTTGAAAACATGCGCAGGGTGCTCATTAACACGAGTCCCGAAAATTATTGGAACGTTTTCCGCAATTTCATCTGGTACCGGAATTCGGCGTTCATCGAACAGGGACATCCGATGATCCACGGATTTTTCCGCATCAAGGACCGCAAGGACCGGCGCCCCGGATTTGCCGTGGAATCGCGACTGCGCCATTTCGTGCGCCGCTTTCGCGAAATCCGCACCACGTCGCGTGCCTGGATCGCGCTCCTGCTCGAAATGGAGGAACTGTGGCTGCAGACGCGCAAGCGCAGCGATGCCGAGCGCAAACTGAGGGCCGAGCTCGAACACCTGCGCGCCGAGCTGAACCGAAGCCTGCGCGCGGCTGAGCTGCAGCTGGCGCACATCAGGGCCAGGGTCCATTTTCCCGACCTGCGCGTCCCTTCACGATTGTCGCTTGCGCTGCGTGATCTGAACTTCCGCGTCGCCAAGCCGGTGACCTACACGCGCTCGGACCTGAACCAGTTCTGGGCCAAAACCCGGGAGCGGTGGAGCCGGCGGCAATTCCTGCGCATCTCCCCCCACCGGATCGCGTGGAACCTGCTGAGGGACACCCAGATTTTTCTGCTTTTTGCCGTCGACCTCATGCGCGGCGGCGCCACCAGCCCCTCTGACCTGCGCGCCTGGCGGTGACGGCGCCCGGGATGCTCGATCCCGCGTGAGAAATGCGGGCTAGGGCCCGTCAGAGGCGAAGGGCGGCGATCGCTTCCATTTCGCACAACAGATCGGTGCGGCACACGGCTGCGTGGACAATTGCGTTCGGCAGTTGCGCCAGTCCTCTGGAGTGCAGGATCCTGCGCAGGGCAGGAGCATCCGCGGCGCATTTCAGGTAGGTGACGGCCGACAGCACATCCGCAAACGACGCGTTTTGCGCCGCCAGCAGGGTTTCGACATTCCAAAGCATGCGCTCGGCCTGCGCGTCAAAATCGCCGGCGTGGGCGGTCCGGCCTTCCTCATCCACGCTGGCGGTCCCCGAGATGTAAAGGGCGACTTTGTGTGCTTCCGTTACGCGCAGGCCGCGCGAAAAATCGGAGCCGTACGTGGGGGCCTCATTCAGAGTCGGCGTCGTCATTGGCAGTGCGGGGAGTGACGTCTTCCCGGATTGCAGCGCGCAGAAGCCGAGGACGAGATCGGCGTCTTCCCGCAACGGCGAACCATGGATTCCGGTGCTTGCGGGAAGCAGCGTGACGCCCCGCTGCCTGAAGAATTCCCGGCGCGCGCGGTTGAACTCGCCGTAATCGCGCTCTATGTTGCGCAGATAGATCCAGGTGCGCACCACATCCCGGAACTCCATGCCGGAGCCGGCGAGCACCTGATCGGCCTTGCGGAACATGCTGCCGGCCTGGTCGAAAGCACTGCCCGGTTCGCCGTACAGCGTTCCCGAGTAGAGTATCCGCTGGTCCCCAAAATCCACGATGCGGCTGTTCGCCGGCTCCGGGCAGCATCGATCCTGCAGGATCCCGTCCCGCGGCGTCAGAGCGATCGCGCTGACGGTGATTCCGGTCGCGGTATCCAGCGGCGGCTGCTCGATGAACATCGAGGCCGGCTGAAGAGGCTGCCCGGCGAAAATCTGCAGGTAGGCGGCATGGAACTCCCTGAAATCCCTCCTGATGTTCCGGAAAAAGACGGTCTGGTAAACGATCCGGGAAAGCGAGCTGCCGGCTGCCTTCAGGCGATCTTCGATATTCTGGTAAAGGTCTGCAGTCTGTTCTCCGATGTCCCGGCCGGGACGGGCGTCGGGCCGGCACTGAATGTGGATCTCCTCGGCGCTTGCCCCCTCGAAACGGCGCCAGACTGTTCTTTCGGCCTGATCGTGCATGAGTAATTTCCTGCCCTAAATCCTCGGAAACCCGGCCGCGCTCAAATTTCACGCCCGACCGCCAGCGCGACCTGCCTCAGATCCGACATCATGGCTGCGAACTTATCCGGCCTCAAGGACTGGTCGCCATCGCTCAGCGCCTTTTCCGGGTCCGCGTGCACTTCAATGAGGAGGCCATCGGCGCCGACGGCGACCGCGGCGCGCGCCAGCAGCGGCACCATCCACCAGATTCCCGTGGCATGGCTGGGATCCACAATCACCGGCAGATGGCTCCACTTCTTCAGGACCGGGACGGCGCCCAGGTCGAGCGTATTGCGGGTGGAAGTTTCAAAAGTGCGGATGCCGCGCTCGCACAGGACAATCTGGGTGTTACCGCCGCTGGCTACATACTCGGCGGCAAACAAAAACTCCTCAATCGTGGCACTCAATCCGCGTTTGAGCAGGACCGGTATGCGCAGGCGGCCGACTTCCTCGAGCAGGGTATAGTTCTGCATGTTGCGCGAGCCGATCTGAATCATGTCGGCATGGGCGCAAACCGCCTCGAGATGCCGGGTGTCCATCGCTTCGGTGACTGCCGGCAAGCCCGTCTGGTTTCTGACCTCCGCCAGGATGCGCAACCCCTCCTCCTTGAGGCCGCGAAAACTATAGGGCGATGTTCTGGGCTTGTAGGCGCCGGCGCGCAGGACCAGGGCTCCGGCCTCCTTGACCGCGCGTGCGGCCGCAAGCAGTTGATCCGCCGATTCGACCGAACAGGGGCCCGCCATTACCACAATCCTGCGGCCGCCGATGGCGGCATTGCCGACCTGCACGATGCTGCCGCGCGGATTTTGATCCCGCCCTACCTGCCGGAGATCCGGTATCGATTTCAGCATCTCACTCCCGCCCCGAAGGCGGCCCTGTTCAACAGCTGAACAATCTTTTGAACCAGTACCGCAATGTGAGCACTTTTTACCACGCCCTTAGGGCAGCGTCAAAAGTAATAATCCCGTTCCTGTCTCTTTGTTTCGAAAACCCGCGGATTGCGCACAGGTGTCAGGTCTCCAGAATCCAATATTTCAAAAAATGGATTCTGGAGACCTGACACCATTAGCGTAGCGCGGTTACTCCGGGGGGCTCCCCCAGCGCCTGAAGAGGTTTTGGGGAACCGACAGCAGGTCCAGCGCCTTGCCCACCGAGTGATTTACGATATCGTCGATGGTTTTGGGATGATGGTAGAAAGCGGGCACAGGCGGCAGGATGGTGGCGCCGGCTTCGGCGGCCAGGACCATATTGCGCAGATGTCCCAGGTGCAGCGGAGTCTCGCGCACCATGAGAATCAGGTCGCGCCGCTCCTTCAGGTGTACATCGGCCGCACGTGTCAGGAGATTGTCCGTGATCGAATGCGCGATTGCACTCAGCGTGTGGATGCTGCAGGGGGCGACGATCATGCCGCCGGTGCGAAAAGATCCGCTTGCGGGCGCGGCTGCGAGGTCGCCGTTGTCATAGCAGACATGGCCCAGGGCCAGCACCTGTGCGGGCGACATTCCGGTCTCGAGGCCGATCGTGCGTCGTGCGGCTTCCGTGAGGATGAGGTGAATTTCCACGCCGCCCGCCGCACGGAGCGCTTCGAGCAAGCGAATCCCGTAAATCGGCGCGCTCGAACCGGAAATGCCTACGACGATTCTCCGGGTATTTTCGGACATGGGGTCTTGCCTGTACTCCACAAGCTATATCACAACCGGCGCGTGGCACAGAATAAGAATTTTCAACGCCGCTAACTGTTTAGCCAAGCCCGAAAAGCTGAACCGCAAAGACCTCGAAGACCGCAAAGAAAAAATTCTTAGAGGTCTTTGCGGTCTTTGTGGTTCAAATTCGGACAGAGGTCGAATCTGATTCTGCAGCTGCGCTCCGGTTCTTGATTTTGGTCGCGCATTTATGACGCCATGTATAAATGCAGGCTGCTTTTCTACTGTTTCCTGCCTCCTGCCTCCTGACTCCTTTCTTTTGGAATGCTGAGATAGCCGCCGGCGCTCTCTTTCTGGACCCAGTTCACCACCAGTTCATAACGAAGACGGCTCTTGCCGACCAGGAAGACCAGCGGCTCGTTTACGTTCTTATCCTTTTTCTCGACCTTGTTGTCGTCGACGACAATGTCTATGCTGAACTTCCCTTTCTTGGGATCGGTCTTTCTGAGGATAACGCGGATGTCTTCCACCTTCGCGAGTTCGTTTCGCTTGGGAATGGTGAATTCGTAATAGTCGCGTTCCCCTCGCCGGCGCAGGAGTTCGAGTTCCGATGCGTTCTTGGCAACGGCTGCGGTAAGGCTCTCCTTAACATCCACGAGCTGACGCTGGGTTCCCTCCAGCTCTTTCCTGGTATTTGCCAAATCGTTTTTCACCGAACCGACGTCCGTTTTTACGGTGCCGACTTCGCTTTTTACCCCGCCGACTTCGGAGCTTACCTGGCCTATTTTCGAATTGGCCTCGGTGCGGATCGCCTGGACCTCGGCGGCTTCCGCTTTGTTCGCCAGCGCCTGGTTCAACTCGGCCTTGGTTTTCTCGCCTTCCTGCTGGATCTTCTTCGCGGTTTTCTTGAACTCCGCTTCCGAGGAGTCGACCGCCTGCAGTGTTTGTGAAATCTCGCCCTTAAGGGTAGACATTCTGGCTTCGCCGGTATTGTTGAGAATGCGGATCTGCTCGGCAATCTTCTCCAGCTCCGAGCGGTTTGCCTCTTGAAACCGATAGCTGTCGTAGAGTAGAAAGCCCACTGCAATCAGCAAAATGAAGATCAGACCCGTCTTGAGCCCATCCGGTATCAAGGGCGGACTGGGGCGCGCGGCAAAGGGTTGCTCCGGTTTTGTATCCATAATTCCTCCACTTGTGGAATCCCCGTCCCAAGTCCCGGGCCGGGCGAGCTTTAATGATAGATCGCTCTGTGCCGGAGTTCAATGGAGAGGGAACTGCCCCGAGTCAATAAACAAATCAGCCCCCACCCGCAGAGCGGGTGATAGGGCTAGGAATCCGCAGTTCAGCGAACGCGAACCGGCATCGATCCCGCGCAAGCTGGAACATTAATAAATGCCAAGGTTTGGTTTGACTTTCCGGCGGATGGGAAATATTATACTGGACGGTGTGAGTGTATCCTGTAGCCGTATTCTTCGGGTGACGGCCGCCAGAACGATACATTGGCGGCTTTTTCATTTGGAGAGCCGTGCGTGAGTTTACGGTTTGTGGCGAAATAGAATTCGAAGGAGTTAGGTTCCCATGGAAAAGGAAATTGGGAAGGTCAAGTGGTTCAATAACGCAAAGGGATATGGCTTTATCGAAAGAGCGTCCGGTGGTGACGTGTTTGTGCATCACTCCGCTATTCAAATGGATGGCTTCCGGACTTTGAGCGAGGGCGATACGGTATCTTTCAGCGTCACTCGCGGCCCGAAAGGGCTTCAGGCGGAGAATGTAACCAAGCCCGAATAAAAAGGGCATGCTAAAAGATCCAAGCCCCTCCAGCAGCCAGGCGGAGGGGCTTTTTTTTGCCCGGACCTCCCCTGGCAAACTCATGCAGGGGCGACCGGCAGGTCGCCCGCATTTCGACAGACGAAATAACAGACAACGGAACTTATCAAGGACCCAGTCAATTGAGACTGCCTGGCTTACGCCGCAAATGCTGCGATGTGCGCGGATCTTTGGGCGACCGGCAGGTCGCCGCTACATTTCGCGCGTTGTTGCTGGAGCAGGAATTTTGAGACAGAGGCGCATCAGAGCATCCTGCGGAGGTAGGCGCACATGGACAGGCCCAGGGTGATGTTGAACGGGAACTGGCCGGAGCTATAGTGGCCGCAAGGCATCTGTAGCGCCGCATGCGGAATGCCGAGCTGTTGGAATTCCTCCACAGCCTGCCTCGAAAACCGGGGGAGAAACGAAGTATCATATCGAGCATGGATAAGCAGGGCGTGCTGCCCGGTGCCCGCCAGTTTGGCGAAGTGTGCGCGCGGGCTGATCGGCATCCAGATTTCGCGCAGATCTTCCAGGCTGATGTGATTCTCAAGGGAGGACCGCACATGGCGGGTTGCGAGCCCCGTCCAGACTACGTCGGCGAAATAGGTCGATACGTGGTTCAGGACGCTGCATTGCACACGCGCATCGTGGGCCTGCGTGATCAGGGCAATGCAGGAGCCGAGGCTGGTCCCCAGCACGGCAAGCTTTTTATAACCTTGGGACTCGAGCCAATCCAGGGCGGCACGCGCATCCAGCACCGCCTGTCGTACAGCCTGGAGGGTGCGTCCCAGGTTCGGCGAGACCATGAATTCGGCGCGCACCGATCCCTCGGGCATGCGCAGATCGTGATAGGGCAGGCTCAACCGCAGCGCCGCAAGGCCGAACCGGTTCAGCAACCGGCAAAGGGCCATGTGACCCTCCGCATCGCTGTTCCATTGCGGCAGGACCAGAACAGCACGGCCTCCAGAGGATGCCGGAAAGTGCCGGGCGTGGACCGTGTTGTTCCTGGAATAGGGAGTGGACAGCGGGGAGGTAAATGTGAGGTGTTCACCGGCGCAGCCGAAGTCCGCCACGGGATGATGCTGATAAAAGTCCTTGCTGTCTCTCAGGGCTGCGCGCGCATAGGCAAGCAGATAGGAGCGCGGGTCGGGCGCCGAAAAACCGTCTCCCGTGAATTCGGTGCCCCATACGAAATCCCGGACGAACCGGTTCCGGTCTTTCGCGGCGAGCTTGTTTTCCCACTTGTGGAAGAATCTGGCCAACATCGTGAATCCCCACGCACCCTTATCGTTCCCGCGCGCAATTATAACCCGGATTTCTGTGATTTAGGAAGGCGGCCGGCCGCGCGCCACGCGATACCCCGTGCGTGCCCTGACTTTTGTGCCTGGAGCATCGACCGTGAGGCGGATTTGCCGAAGGGCGGAATCCTTGCTCTGATTGGAAGGGTAATAGCAAAGGGTGTACTGGTGCTGAAGTTCATCGGCGATTCCGGCGAAGGCTTCACGGAGGTTGGAAATCGAGGAGGCGATAAACAGTCTGCCGCCGCTGTTCTGAGCCAGCCCGTTCAGGTACTGCGACGCGCGCGCGACGCCGGTTGTGTCGTATTGCACCGCATAGACCAGCGCATCCGATTCCTCGATCTTGCTTTGGTTGTCGCCGAAACGTGCGAGCCAGCTCTGGCTATCCACTCCGTCGGTGAAAAGGACGACCGCTTTCCGACCCTCCACCTGGTGGAGGCATTCTGTCAGGACCAGGTCGACCGCATCGATTAACCGCGTGCCGGCGCCGGTGTCGGTGCGCAGGATCGCACGCCGCAAGGCGGTGCGGTCGGTGGTAAATGGGGAATCGAGATAGATATACGAATCAAACGAGACCACCATGACGCGTTCTTCCGGACGCAGGGAGTCAATGAATGCCAGAGCCGCGCCCTGTATTTCCGAGTGCTTGAATAGGGTGCTGCCCGAGGTGTCGAGCATCAGAACCACATGGAAAGGGGTCACTTCAGGTATGACCCGGTCTATCTTCTGTTCCACGCCATCTTCAAACACATGAAAGTCACGGGCAGACAAGCCCGTCACGGGCCTTCCGGCGGCATCGCTCACCAGCGCAGGGACCGTAACCATTGAGACGTTGACCCTGATCACATTGCCCGCGGAAACCGGTGCTTCGAGCGCGAGGATGGGAGTCGCGGCCGGTTCGCCCGTCGCCGCCCGCGTTGCACGGGGAGCACCCATGCCGTCCACCGACGGCGCCAGCACGCAGGCGGAACAAAGGGGCGGAAAACCAGATCCTTGGCTGTCACGGTTCAGAAATTGCGCTACGAGCTGATCGGTGGACGCAGGTTCGACCGCGGTCTGCCGATCCACCTCCGGCGGATTGGATTTCCAGGCAACGGCGCCTTCCCAGCCCCGGGCTTCCAGAAGCAAGTCGCCGTCAGCCGGATTCCGTGCATAGATTGCCGCCGGAACGGCCACCGCCAACACACAGCCCAGGACGGAATTCCCGGAGGATCGATATCGGCCCGTCTGGACGCCCATGAAGCCCGCATACTGGTCGGCGTAAAATCCCTCAGCCAGAAACACAAGATCGGCCTTCTGGACTGAGTCCACGACCGTGTATTCGCCGGATTTGGCAAGCCGTTTCTCAAGATCCTTCTGCAGCTCGGCGTCGATTCTCCCGGAGGGACAGAATCCGGGCAGATTGCCCATCATGCTCCACCGCTCGGAACGCGAATAGTCAAGGACCGGGCGGTCCAGCTGAATCAGGTGCCGGGGGACGGCCAGGCGAGGGCCTTCGGGATTCTGGATGATCTCGAGGCTCTGGGTGCGGTTCGGGTAGCGCCATTTTTTGATGAGCGCGGCGGAGGGGCACATGGTAAAAAGGCCTGAGTCGCGCACGGCGACGACGCAGATCTGCGCGCCCCGCGGCCCGGCGCCGGAAGCGCCGACGCAAACTCCGAACCACATCATGATTCCGGCTGAAACCCACCTGCTCACAAGAGATCGGCCCATCCATCCACTCCGATTGCCGGCAACCTCGTTTTGATAAGACGCCGGGCATGCGGCTAATCTGTAAATCGCTGCCGGATTTTCAGGGGCTCGCGCGGACTGAAAAGCGGTACCGGCTTGAAATAATAGCCTTTGCGGTACACCAGCCTTGAGGTTGGCTGCAGGCATTCCACAGTGATCCTGTGATAGCTGTTGAGCGCTTTGGCGGTCTCGGAAACGTAAGTGAGGTAATACTGATTCTTAAGCTCCTGTGCCACTTGCCGGTAAACATCTCCGAGCTGGTTGTAGTTGGCCGGGAAATAGCAGCGCCCCCCGGTCTTCTCAGCCAGATCGGTCATCTGGTTTTCTTTCTTTTCAAAGAATTCATTAATGTAGTTCGGGTCTCCAAACAGGCGCTGATATATGTCGTTGAGGAGCACGACCTGGCGCTGGGTCTTGGCGGCTTCGCGCACCATCACGGTCTTGGAGACAATGAAGAGTGTCGCCTGGGATTGGATGACAGCCTGCACCGCATCCTGATACCCGATCAGGCTCTGGTTATTCAGGAAATCGGACAGCAGGATAATCGCCTTGCGCCCTTCTATGTTCTTGAGTTGGGTTTGCGCGGCCTCAAACATGGCATCATACAGATTGGTGCGCAGCCCCAGTTTGACCTTGTCCAGCGCCTTGCGGACCTGGCGGGTGTCCTCGGTCCAGTCCATCGCCAGCTCGATGTTATCGGCAAAAGTGATTACCGATATCCGATCCCCTTTTGATAGGGCATCGGCAAAGCTCTCAGCCGCCTGTTTGATCTGTTTCCACTCCTTTTCCACGGTGCCGCTGCAGTCAAGCAACAGAACCACGGAGACTGAGTTGGTATCGATGCCGAGGCTCCGGATCGGCTGCGGCTGGCCGTCTTCGTAAACGTGGAAATCACTGCTCCGCAGATTGGATAGTGGTGCGCCGGTCTCACCGAATACCGTGATCGGCACCTTGATGAGATCGACCGACACCGAAAATGTCGGCGCCTTCTGCTGAGGAGGCGGCGTTGACTGTGCCCTGAGAAGTACGGAAATGCACAGAATTCCGGCCAGGGCGAAAACTGCAACCGCGCATGTCCTCCTGCCGCTCTTCATCGATAAGCACCTCTGATATTTCATTTTACCATGCCGCCGAGCGGTAAAGGGATAGCTATCTGTGCGCCTCCTCGCCGATTTCTGCAGCGAAACTTCAGAAACACCCTTTCTGGACCTGGACCTGGACCATCTTTGCACAGGAGCATCTCTTTAGCCCGGCGAACCCGAAAAACAGGATATGGCGGTATGCCGACGGAGCCGCGCGCGTCAGCAAGCGGATACAAGAGACCGTGAGCCACAGGTGGCAGGACTTTCAATCATCTGCAACAATAATTCTCGCAGCACTGTGCAAAATGTTCTACTATTATGTGTTAGCTCGGATTTTCCCGAGGTAACAGGTGCGTGCGGATTCCTGGAACCTTCTGTGAACCTTTCCTTGCTCCCATACGTATGCATGGATGAGGTTGAGAGCATTTTGGGGGATCCGATCCCGGGAGGCATGATATGAACCGCCGAAGATTTGTTCTGGCTGCCACGATTTCGATGCTTGTGATCACCATCGCTGTCGCCGGCCTGGCCTTTTACTCAAATTTCTCCGCCAGCGCATTCGTTCAGGGAGTGCCGTCGGCGATCCGGCATTTCCCGTCTGATACCCAGGCGGTTTTTGGCATGAACGTCAAGAAGTTCATCGCTTCGCCAGTTTATGCGCTTGTCATGCAGAAGTACGAACAGGAGATCGGCAAAGAACTTGCTGAGATCACCGCCAAAACGGGTGTCGATCCGCGCAGTGATATCGATTACATCATCGGTGCGAGCCGGCCGGCGCAGCAGAAGGGTGCCGGAGTCGTCATTGCGGTCGGCACATTCAAGCAGGATAGCATTATTAACTTTATTTACAGCCAGAGGACGCCCAGCCAGTGGACGCCGCTCAAGGTGGACTACAACGGCGCCACGGTTCTAATGATTCCTGAAGCCAATAAACTGGAGGGGGGAATTGCGTTTCTGAGCGACTCTGAGATAGCGCTGGGTGATCTCGAGTCCCTCCGCGCTGTGCTCGATGTGCGCTATGGCAAGGCAGGAGGCATTTCCAAAGATTCGGCGCTGAGTGAACTTCTGGCCAGGGTAGGCTCCGACGAGATGTTCTGGTTTGCGGGTGATGCGACCGTCCTGTCGAAAGTGCCTGCCGGCACCCCGCTGGTGCCCAATCTGTCTGTAATCCAGGGGGTGTTCGGTGCTCTGAACCTGAGCAGCCCGATCAACGGAAAAATCACTGTCGTGGCAAGAGATGAGGCTTCAGCCAAGCAGCTGGCCGACTTTGCGCGCGGTCTGGTGGCTCTGGGCAATCTGGCAGGCGGCCAGAATCCCGAGATTGCGGCACTGGCCCGGGGATTCCAGATCACGCAGGCGGCGAGCCAACTCGAAATATCGCTGACATTGCCCGTGGAAATTCTCACGAAGCTGGATGCGGCTAAAATCCACATCAAGTAGGTCGCCGGATCCGAAAAATCAAGGCCTCCAGATCGCTCAGGCGATCTGGAGGCCTTTTTCTTACTGCCCTTCTGTATCCTGTTCTTACAATTTCGTTTCTTCGATGGTCTTGCGCACGGAGGCCACGGTTTTCTGGAGCATGGCTTTCTCCTCATCCGTGAGCCGGATCTCGAAGATCTTCTCCAGGCCATTGGCGCTGATCAGGCAGGGCACACCCATAAACAGGCCGGTAACGCCGTATTCTCCCTCGCAAAGTGCCGCACACGCCAGCACGCGCCGCTTGTCGCGCAGGAAGGACTCGGCCATGACGATCGCGCTCCATGCGGGGCTGAAATAGGCCGATCCTTTGCCGAAGAGCTTGACGATTTCGGTTCCGGCTTCGCGTGTGCGCGTGACCAGCCGGTCAATCTGTTCTTGAGTTGCGATCTCGGTCAGAGGAACGCCGCCCACCGTGGTCAGCCGGGGGAGCGGAACCATATCAGGGCCGTGGCCGCCGAGCACGGTTCCGGCAACATCCGCGATTGAAACTCCCAACTCCATGCCGATGAAAGCGCGCCAGCGCGCCGCATCCAGAGTCCCCGCCATTCCGATTACCTGGGTCTTGGGGAACCCGGTCCGCTTATAGAATGCGTATACCATCGCATCCAGAGGATTGGTAAGGACGATGCAGAACGCATTGGGCGCATTTTGCTTCACCCCCGCAGCCACATCCGAGATGATCTGGAGATTTACAGCGAGCAGGTCCTCGCGGGTCATTCCCGCTTCGCGCGGTTTGCCGGCAGTGATAATGATCACGTCGGATCCGGCTATGTCTGCGTACTCCGAGGTTGCCTTGATGTCGGCGTCGTAATTGCCGTGGGGCGCCATCTCCATCAGGTCAAGAGCCTTGCCCTTGGCTACATTCACGTAGCCGGGCACGTCGAGAATGACGACATTGCCGAGTTCTTTCTGGGCGGCGAGCATCGCCACCCCCTGGCCGATCTGGCCACCGCCGATGACTGCTATTTTCTTTCGCATGGTGAATCCTTTCAATGAAGAGCCTCTCTGGGATGCTGCCGGTTGCCGGTTTCAACCATACCAGTTCAGCTTGCATAGTGACAATACGGGCCCCGTTTTTTCTCCTTCGTCCAACGCCGCATAGTTTTTGACGCATGGCGTGGAAAACGCGTTTGGAGTGCGGCGACTCGTCGCCGCTTTCATCAGCCCGATGCCGCCCCCCACCGGCAGCTTGCTGCCGGGGATGCCACGGCGCGCCCAAAACCAAGCATTGGTCCCTCCTGAAAACGGCAGCAAGCTGCCGGTGCGCGGCCAGTACCCGCTAAGCAAAGCGGCGACCAGTCGCCGCACTCCAAACGCGCCCTTGCGGCGTTGGGCGTCCCGCCTGCAGATGCCGCCCCTATTGGATTCGGGTCGGGCAAGGCACTTTAACTTTCGAGTCCAGGCTCATTGCCGAGCCAGGGCATCGATAATGGCGTTCAACGTCGGACTCGGCCGCATTGCCCCGGCAGCCTTGTCCAGGTCCGGATGGTAATATCCGCCCAGGTCGACGGGCTTGCCCTGAACTGCGAGCAATTCGGCGTTGATCTTCGCCTCATTTTCGATCAGCTGTTTCGCGATGCCGGCGAACCGCGCTTGCAGTTCACGGTCTTTCGGCTGCGCCGCAAGCGCCTCGGCCCAGTACATGGCCAGGTAGAAGTGGCTGCCGCGGTTGTCGATCTCGCCCAGCTTGCGCGCAGGCGACCTGTTGTTGTCGAGGAACTTGCCGATCGCCCGGTCGAGGGTTTCGGCGAGCACTCTTGCCCGCTCGTTCCCGAATGTGACGGCGATGTGTTCCAGGGACGCGCCCAGCGCCGAGAATTCGCCGAGGGAATCCCAACGGAGGTACCCCTCCTTCTGGAATTGCTGCATATGCTTCGGCGCGGAACCGCCGGCCCCGGTCTCGAATAACCCGCCGCCCGCCAGCAGCGGGATAATCGACAGCATCTTCCCCGACGTGCCGATCTCGAGGATGGGAAACAGGTCGGTCAGATAATCACGCAGCACGTTGCCGGTCACCGAAATCGTGTCCTGACCCTTGCGGATCCGCTCCAGGGAAAACTTCATCGCGTCCACCGGCGCCATGATGTGGATTTCGAGGCCGCCGGTGTCGTGATCCTTGAGGTAGAGCACGGCTTTTCTGATCACCTGAGCATCGTGGGAGCGGTTCCTGTCGAGCCAGAACACGGCCGGCGTGCCGGTCAGCCGGGCGCGGCGCACCGCCAGGCCGATCCAGTCCCGGACGGCGGCATCCGTGGTCCGGCACGAACGGAAGATGTCACCTTGCTCGACGTCTCGATCGAGCAGCGTCCGGCCGGAGGCTTCGGCGACGATCCGGATCTTCCCCGGCCCGGGGGCGATGAAGGTCTTGTCGTGCGAGCCGTATTCTTCGGCCTGCTTTGCCATGAGGCCCACGTTGGGCACGCTGCCCATCGTGGCCTGATCGAAGGCGCCGTGCTGCTTGCAGTCCTCAATGATCGTCCTGTAGGTCGTCGCATAGCAGCGGTCGGGGATCACCGCTTTGGTGTCGTGCAGCTTGCCGTCGGGTCCCCACATCCGTCCCGAATCGCGGATCACCACAGGCATCGAGGCATCGATAATGATGTCGCTCGGGACGTGGAGGTTGGTGATGCCCCGTTCTGAATCGACCATGGCCAGGGGCGGTCTCACGGCGTAGACATCTCGAATGTCGGCTTCGATCTCGGCTCTCTTGCCGGCCGGCAGGCCCTGGATTTTTGTGTAGAGATCACCCAGGCCGTTGTCAGGATTCACGCCGAGCTGCCGGAACAAAGCGGCATGCTTCTCGAACACCGGCCTGAAGTAGACGCTGACGGCGTGGCCGAACATGACGGGGTCGGACACCTTCATCATCGTGGCCTTGAGATGCAGCGACAGCAACAGTCCCTGCTGTTTCGCATCCTCAATCTGCGCCTGATAAAAAGAACGAAGCGCCCGGATGCGCATCACGGAGGCATCGAGGATATCGCCCTCCTCCAGGGTCATTTTTTTCTTGAGCACGGCCACCGTGCCGTCTGCAGACACGAATTCACAGCGGGCTTCCGCGGATCCGGTGATGGTGGTGGAGGTCTCGCTGCCGTAGAAATCGCCGACTTCCATGTGGGCCACATGGGTTTTCGAGTCCGCGCTCCAGGCGCCCAGTTTCATCGGGTGCTTTCTGGCGAATGCCTTCACGGAGAGCGGCGACCGGCGGTCCGAGTTCCCATCGCGAATTACGGGATTGGTTGCGCTGCCGAGCACCTTCGCGTACGGCGCCTGAATTTGCTTCTCGGCGTCGTCCTTGGGATTCTCGGGATAATCCGGGACCTTGTATCCCTGAGACTGGAGCTCTTTGATGGCGCCCTTGAGCTGGGGGATCGAGGCTGAGATGTTCGGCAACTTGATGATGTTGGCCTCGGGCAACCGGGTGAGCGCGCCCAACCGCGCGAGATTATCCGGGACGCGCTGCGCCTCGGCGAGGTACGACGGGAAGGCGGCAAGGATGCGGACCGCCAGCGAGATGTCCCGCATTTCCACTTCGATGCCCGTCCCCTTGGTGAACGCCCGTACCATGGGGAGGAAAGACAGAGTCGCCAGCGCGGGTGCCTCGTCGGTTTGTGTCCAGAAAATTGTTGACGTCTGAGTCTTCACAACCTCTCTCCTCGTAGAAGCGAGCCGGCAGTTTAAACCGTTAAGAATACATGGTCTCCGGCCTGATGCGCCACCCCGTTTTTCAAAAGCCTGCGATTCAGACACTCGAACTGAACCGCCAAGACCTCAAAGACCACGAAGAAATGCTTTGATGGATAAACATGCCGCATTTGCCGCGTCTGCATGGACCGAAGGCCCCCCATGCAGATAAGGTCAAGGTAATCTCCAGAATCCTTGCGGTCTTCGAGGTCTTCGCGGTTCGCTTCCCATCCCACTGTCGGAATCAAAGATCGATGGCTGATTGCGCTTTTGGGACCGAGGCATGTGAATTCGTTCCTATGCACGGCGCCGAATGCTGATACAATCAAATCTTGAGACTGCGCATCACGGCAGGGATTCCGGAGGGATAATCATGATGCAACGCGCACTCACGGTGATACTGCTTTTTATTGCTGCCCTGAGTCCTGAGCCCGCTGCTCCCCAAGCCCCGACCGGCAGGGCTCCTGCGCCGCAATGGGCACAGTTCCGCGGTCCTGCGAGCCAGGGGATCTCAAACGAAAAGAACCTCCCTTTCGAGTGGAGCGATGCGAAAAACATCCTCTGGAAGACGCCGCTGCCCGGGCAGGGCTTTTCCCAGCCGATCCTCTGGGATAAAAAGATCTTTGTAACCCTTGATCTGGAGACGGGCCCTGCGCCGGCGGATCACAAAGCCGTGATTCACATGGCCGGAAACAAGGAGTTCACGCATCCGGACTGGTATGGGGTGGACAAGCTGCACGATTTCAAGGTCCTTTGCCTGGATCGTGACAGCGGCAAAGTCCTGTGGGAACGAACCGCGTATTCGGGCACCGCCCATGATTACCGCAGCAAGCGCGGCAGCTATGCAGCGCCGACTCCGGCAACCGACGGCAAGCACGTCTACGCCTATTTCGGATCCGAGGGTGTCTATTGCTACGACTTGTCCGGCGCGCTCGTCTGGAAGAAATCGCTGGGCGGCATCGGCAGCATGGGGATGGGAGTGAGCTCGTCACCCGTGCTTTATGAAGATCTGGTCGTCCTGCTCTGCGATCAGGAATTCGACGGCAGAAATTCCTTCATTACGGCCCTCGACAAAAATACCGGCACTGAAATCTGGCGCGTCAAACGGCAGGTCGGCATCAGCTGGGCCACTCCTGTGCTCGTGCGGACGAAAGACAGGGCGGAACTTGTTGTCTCGGGAAACGAATCTATCATCTCGTACGATCCCAAGACGGGGAACGAGTGGTGGCGCGCCGTCGGGCTGAAGAGCCATGCGATCGCGACCCCGGCCGTGAAAGGGGACCTGGTGGTGATCTCTTCGGGATTTCCCTCCAAGGTGATCAAGGCTATCCGTCTCGGCGGTTCCGGTAACGTGGACGGCACGGACAGGATCGTCTGGACTTACAACAAAGGTACCGCCTACGTGCCTTCACCCATCCTTTATGGCGACTATATCTACCTCATGACCGATGCCGGGATCATGACCTGCCTGGAAGCGGATACCGGGAAGGTGATTTACGAAGGGGGGCGCGTGCCCGTGCCAGCCACTTTCTATGGTGCGTCGCCGGTGGCTTTCGAAGACAAGATCCTGCTGACCAGCGACGACGGCGACACGTTTGTGATCCGCGCCGGCCCCAAACATGAGGTGATCGGGACAAACTCGATCGGCGAGCCCTGCCGCACTTCGATCTCGGTCGCCGCCGGCCGCCTCTTCCTGCGCGGCGCAAAGCACCTCTACTGCATCGGTCTGAAATAAAATCCGGGACGTCCCACACGTTCACCTATATCCCGGAAGCTTTGGAGGCGCAGAAAATAGGTTAACGTGTGGGACGTCCCGGATTTCGCGGATTTCGAGAGGAGACGGAAACGCAAGAATGTTTCCCCAATTTTATGCCGGATTCGATCTATAAAGTCCCCTATGGCCGAGCCAGCCTGGAGTTTCGTGTGCCTTCGGGCATGCAGGTCGATATTGCCTTGTCCCGCATGATGGATCCGGTGCGCGATGAACGGCAGGCTATCCTTGACGCGCTGGCTCATCCGGTGGGGTGTGAGCCGTTGTCCGAAAGCGTCAGGGCCGGAGAGCGCATCTGCATCGTCTTTACGGATATCACTCGTTCGTGTCCCGACCGCCTTCTGATGCCGGCCTTGCTGGCTGAGCTGGAGAAGGCGGGAGTCCGGGACAGAGACGTCACCCTGCTGTGCGGCACCGGCATGCACCGGCCTTCGACAGCGGAGGAGAAGGTCGCCAAACTAGGCGCTGCCACCGCGACCCGGTACCGTGTGATTGACAATGATCCACAAAACGCCTCGGCGCTCGTGGATCTCGGCTTCACTGCGGGTGGTGTCCCGGTCCATGTTCATCGAGCCGTGGTCGAGGCGGACCATTTGATTGCGACGGGGATCGTCGAGCCGCACCAGTATGCGGGGTACTCAGGAGGCCGCAAGACGGCAGCCATCGGGGCTGCGGGCGAAAGCCTGATTGCGTACACGCATGGGCCGGCATTTGTGGATCATTCGGGCACGCGCCTGGGGCGGATCGCCGGGAATCCCTTCCATGCGGCGGTTACCGAGGCGGCTCATCGCGCCGGCCTGCGTTTCATTTTGAACGTGGTTCTGGATGACCGCCACCGGATCCTGCGTGTGGCCGCAGGCGAGCCGGACGCGGCGTTTCGCGACCTGGTCGATTTCGCCAGGTCGGTTTACGAGGTGCCGGTCCCTCATCAGTACGACATAGCAATCGGCGGAGTCGGCTTTCCCAAGGACTGCAGTCTTTACCAGGCGAGCCGCGCCGCGTCGTACCTCTTCTTTGCGCCGACACCGGTCGTGCGGCCGGGCGGATTTATTATCATTCCGGCCCGTTGTGAAGAAGGCGCCGGGGCAGGCATCGGTGAGCGGCGCTTCCTGGCCGCCATGCGGGATGCGCCCGACATCCGGTTCATTCTGGAGGATGCCCGGCGGAACGGCTATCAGCCCGGCGGACAGCGGGCTTTTGTAATGGCCAAGGTGCTAGAGCGGGTCCGAGTCGTAATCGTGGGCAGCGAGTGCCCCGACCTGGTGGCGGCAGCCAGGATGATCCCTGCCGCGACGGTGGCGGAGGCTCTTGAAATCGCGTCCGACGAAATGGGACCGTCGAGTTCAGTTCTGCTTGTCCCGCATGCGCTGCTGACACTCCCGGTGGTTACCTCTTCTACCCATCAACCCTAGGCTGGGCCGGAGGTACGGAGCCGCGCGCGCAAGCAAAGGGAACAGAAGACGGGCGATTAGGCCGCGCGTCGCTCATAACGATGATGGAATCCACCCACTTTGGGAATCTCAACGATCCTGCCCTTATCGGGCGATTGGACTTCTCTGGATTTCGGTGAATCTCTATTCAGTCCCAGGTGACAGCGGGAATCGTGGCAGTACTCGATATAGGATCGAAGCGTCCGACGGAGTGATCCCTCACCCCGCACAATTTCCGGATGAGTTCTCTGATTTCTCGTTCGTCATGTTGAGTACGACCGAGTCTTTCACCATGCGGGGTCCCAGTATCACGGGCCATCCAACCGGCCGACCGCCATATTTCCCCTTGCCTGTAGAGATAAAAACTCCTATAAGTACATCATGGTTTCATTGCAGATGGCAAACATCGCACTTGGCTGAGCGTGGCTGATATATAAATTATTGTTGAAGATTATTAGGACGGGTTCCGCAGGTCCGTCGTGAGGGTCGGGTGGGCGAAGAACTCCTGATGCTCGGAAGGACGTTAGGCCGCTACCGTATTGACAGAAAGTTGGGCGAGGGCGGAATGGGAAAGGTGTACCTTGCCCACGATCAGCGCCTGCCCCGCGATGTAGCCATCAAAGTCCTTCCCGCGGGCGCCCTGGCCAATGAAACGGATCGCAAACGGTTCCGCGGGGAAGCATTTGCCCTGTCCAAACTAAATCATCCCAACATCGCCATTTTGCACGACTTTGACACCCAAGACGGCATCGACTTTCTGGTGATGGAATACGTCGAGGGCTCCACGCTCAAGCCGCTGATCGGTCCCGGCACCATGGCGGAAAGGGAAATCGTCCGGCTTGCGATCCAGATTGCGGAAGGGTGTGCGGCGGCGCACGACGCGCGGATCGTGCACTGCGATCTGAAGCCCGCCAACATCATGGTGTCATCCAATGGTTTATTGAAGATCCTCGATTTCGGCCTGGCCAAGCTGACTCGGCCCATCCTATCCACGGATTCCACAGACAGTACTGCCCAGCGGCACGCCGTGGGCGGCACTCTCCCCTATATGGCTCCGGAGCAACTTACCGGGCAAGGTGTCGATGCGCGGACCGACATCTATGCGTTGGGAAACATACTCTATGAGATGGCGACCGGATTTCTCCCGTTTGAGGAGAAGGTCTCAGCCGGGCTCATAAGTGACATTCTGACCCGGGCTCCTCTTCCGCCGGGCCAATTGCGCCCGGACATCTCCTCCCGATTGGAAGACGTGATTCTCAAATGCCTCGAGAAGGACCCGGAAAACCGGTACCAATCCGCCAAGGAGGTGCTCGTCGACCTCCGGCGGTTGAGTTCGGCATCCGTCCCCTTGCTGCCTCCGAAATGGAAGATCAGCCGGCACCTGCGCAGGTTGCGGATTGCACTTGCTGCCGCGGCAATATGCATTGCGGCGGTGTTGGTTTATTTTTTCTTGCGCGCGGATACCGACCCGCTCGCTCTACCCGAAAGCAACCTTGTCCGGGTGACGAAGACTACTGCGGTGGAGAGGCAGCCTGTGATCTCACCGGACGGCAAGTGGATTGCCTACACTTCCAACGCGTCGGGAAACGCGGACATTTACATGGTGGATGTGCGCGGGGGAACTCCCATACGGCTGACGGACGACCCGGCGGACGACACCGAACCCGCCTGGTACACGTACGAAAGCGCCCTCGCCTTTACTTCGGATCGAGAGGGGGCGAAATCGATCTACAAGCTCAGCATCGCAAGCCGTGGCGTGACGCTTCTCGTCGGGAACGGGGAGGGACCTTCCCTATCGCCGGACGACAAAAGGATCGCATTCTGTCGATCGTCCTCCTCCGCCTCATTAAGAATATGGGTCGCGCCTGTGGATGCGCCCTCGGATGCGAAAATAATAACAGGGGACGGCGACGGATTGTGGGACCACCTCTCGCCTTCGTGGTCGCCGGACGGCACTCGAGTGTGCTATGGGAACTTTCAAGGGCTCTGGATTGTTCCGTCCACGGGAAGTGGACGTGCCCGCCAATTGACCCGCGATGGGTACGCCTCGGAGCCCAAATGGTCTCCCGACGGCCGTTTCATCTATTTCTCCTCTTACATGGGCGGCGCACTGGCGGTGTATCGTGTTCCCGCTGGGGGCGGGAAGCCACAGCGTGTCACAACCGGATCCGGCACTGAGAACCATCCCGATATTTCGAGATTGGGCAATGTGCTCTGCTACTCCTCCGGCGAGGCCAGCCACGAGAGTTTCATCCTCAATCGCCAGTCGCGGCAGATAAGCGCCCTGCCTGCGCTGGAGTTGGAGTTTATGGCCTCCATCGCACCCGACTCCAGAAGAATCGTCTTCCCCTCCGAACTCGGTAGACTCGCCAAGACCTTGTGGATGGCACCGCTGATCGAGGGCAGGCTCACCGGCGTGCCGTACCAGTTGACCAATCAACCCGGTATTGCGTCGCACCCGGCGTTTTCACCTGACGGACACCGGATCGCATACTACCTTGTCCACAATAATACTCGAAGGATTATGATCGTCTCCGCCCTCGGCGGGCAGCCCGTTCCGATTACGGATGGGCGCACGATGGATACGGATCCGGCATGGTCGCACGATGGGACGAGGCTTGCTTTTGTCTCCGACGATCAGGGGCGGCAGCGCATCGGGATTATCGGCGCGGCAGACGGAACGCCGGCCCTGCCGCCGCGGTGGCTTGACATCAAGGGACTCTTGCCGTCCTGGCCATCCTGGTCTCCCGACGACAAGACCATCGCCTTCCTCGGGGCTCAGAACGGGAATTCAGGGATGAACAGGGGGGCGGATCTGTGGACAATGCCCTCGGATGGCGGCGCTCCCCCGCAGTCGATTACGCAGGGTGCGTATGGCAAGTGCATCCGATGGGATCGCGCTACGGGGGATATCTTTTTGAGCGCGAGCTATCAGACGCGTAGTATGCTATTATATCGCATCTCACCGGCAAATGGAATGAGAGAGACCTACCAGCCGCTTGTCGAGTTCGGCGGCAGGAATTCCTATGGCATTTTTGATTGTTCCGGTGACGGGCGCTTCCTGGTTTTTTCTCGCAACGCGCACGCGACGGGCCAGATCTTGGCCCAACAGGCTGTAAAAGGGCATTATTAACCTGCACAAAGGAGCAAGCATATGATTGGACGAGACTGCCCTTTCCCTATCGAGAGTATCCGGGCGACCTTTCAAAAGATCCTGGACGCCAAGGCGTCTGAACTTTCCGGCTTTCTCGCGGATTTCAAGACCATTCTCGATCATTGCGAAGGAGAGCTGAGAATACCGCCGCCAAAAATTCGCACCGGTCTTGGGGTCGACGGCTGCTCATGCATCCTCAGGAGGAGCGGGCGGACATAGATCATTCCCCAGTGTCCGTCAGCCTTTGTGCCGCGCGCCCCAAAGATCGAGGTCCTGCAGTTGGTGTTGACACCGCGCTGCAACCTGCGTTGCAGCTATTGCTATCAGACTGCCCGGAGCGGGCGCGGCATGGATTGGCCTACGATTCGCGCCGCAATTGATTTCGGCATTGAGCACGGATCGGACGACCTGGAGCTGAGCTTCATTGGCGGCGAGCCGCTGCTCGAATGGCCCAACCTGCGCAGGGCGGTCCAATATGCGGAGCGCAGGTCCCTGCCAAAGCGCCTCGAATATGCCTTCACCACCAACGGATCGCTGCTCACCGATCGAATTGCCGCGTTTTTGAACCGGTACGACATCGAAACCAGAATCAGCTTCGACGGTGTCCGGCAGGCGCAGGATCTTCGCAAGAAGGGAAGCTTCGATGAAATGGACCGGCTGCTGGACCGCCTGCGCATGAAGCATCCGGCTCTGTTCCGGCGTTCGGTTCGAATTTTCATAACCCTGGTTCCCGATGCGGTGCCCTTCCTGGCGGATTCCGTGGCCTATCTCCTGGGGAAGGATGTACGCGACATCGTCATTTCCCCCTGCCTGACTCCGGCGTCCGGTTGGCAGAAAGATTGGCTGGAGGAACTGGAGGATCAATTCGCCAGGATCTTCGAGCTCAGCCTGCGGCACTTTGGTCGATGCAATCGGGTGCCCGTGGCCTGGCTCCGCAAGATGAAGGGCGACAGGAGCGCGGGGCCTCTGCCCGGCGCCATGTGCCGGGCAGTGAAAGGCACCGATCTGTTGATCGATGCAGACGGCCAGACCTATGGTTGCGCCCTGTTTACGTCCTCCTATCAACAATATGGCTCCGAATTCCTTGCCAGCCGCATGGCAAGGCTGCGCATGGGCGATTTCCGCGCCCCTGATTTCTGGCAGCGATATGCCGACTATCCCGCCGCTCTGCGCAAGACCGAGCTTTTCCATCATAAAGAAAAAAAGCACTCTTCCTACGGAGCATGCGGCGAGTGTCGTTACTTGCGGCAATGCGCGATCTGCCCGGTTGCGATAGGGTATCATCCCGACAACCAAGATCCGCACCGCGTTCCGGACTTCCTCTGCGCCATGAATATAGCGGCTTTGAGGTACCGGCGCCGGTTTCCCGCGCTGCCCGACCCAAGGGAAATCTTGAAGCGTTTGCTCGGAGCCGGAAAATGGCGCGAACTTCTAGTGGATCGGTGAAACAAGCCCCGGTATGGTCGAGAACTGGCGCGGTGACCCGTGGGAGCACCCTTGGCTGCGTCCGGGGTTTCCCGTAGGGCCAAGATATTAAGCCGAGCCGCAAACACGGGATCATGAAATCCAGGCACTCCCTTCGGATGGTGCCTATCAGCCGTTCACAATAGGCGTTTGCTGTCGGCGCCCGCACCGGCGGCTTCAGGATTTTGCGGCCCATCGATTTGAGGGCCAAATCCAGGTCGGCTGAATAGATGCTGTCCCGGTCATGGATCAGATAGCGTTTTGGTTCCTCGCCTCGGATGGCCTCGCGAAATTGCTGCAGCGTCCATTCCGACGTTGGATGAAAGGAGAACAAAAACCAGACGCGTGCCGTTAGCTGTTACTGTTTCCTAAACAGAACCTTGATGCCCGCGGTAGCCCCGAGTTCCAGTTTTGAAATCAGACCAATGGTCCCATTTGCGCTCACGCCAAAGCTGAGTTCCATGGTTTCCATTTTGAACTGTGCCGGCTGGGGGAGATTGTCCAAGACAGCTAGGAACGCAGCTATCGCTTTGCTGAGATTCTCTGCGACGTCAGCCGGCTTGACCTTGGTAACCTTGTATTTCCCTTTGCCTCGAGCCGGCGTTGGAGCCTCCCAAATTTCGATTGTGTATGGTTCGCTCATGCGCACCCCCTCTTAAATTGATCGGAATTTCTTTGTTGGCATTTCAGATGGCGCCAGTATACCACAAGTTCCTCCGAACTCGACCGTCCCTGCCAAAAACTCCGTAGTTATTCATATGGTTGCTCTTGCGGGTTCGTGCTGTTATGGTCGTGAGCCATGTGTGAACTGCTGATCTAGATATTCGCCGGGTTTGCATCCACGCTGCGGACACGAACCTCGTTGCAAGTGGAAATCCTGGCTCTGCGCCACCAGCTCGCCGTTCTGCAAAGAAGCAATAAGAGATTCCGGGTTCGGACATCGGACCGGGTCTTGTGGCTTGTTCTTGCCCGGCTCTGGCCCGAATGGCGCAAATGCCTCCTACCCGTCAAACCCGATACCGTCATCGCCTGGCATCGAAAGGGATTCCGACTATACTGGAAATGGAAAAGTCATCGGGGAAAGCTGGGACGACCCGGGACTGCGAAAGAGATCCGGGAACTAATTCGCAACATGAACGATTCCAATGTTCTTTATGTTGAGCGGGCATTTATGTTGAGTTGAGAGCAGATCCACTCCCCTGGGGCGATTTGGAGGAAGTCTCGCTCTACATAACTTTCCAGATCTCATAAATCGTGCAGCCATTGGATCAAATCCTCGCGTCGGCGCCACGAGGTCCATCGAACGGTTGTGGTAGCCGGGAGTTCGCAGCGCTGGAGCGCCTCTCGCTTCATCTTCATGTCGATCTCAATGTATTGACTGGTCGTCGCGACGCTGACGTGCCCGAGCCAAGCGCGGATGACGTTGATTTCTACTCCGGCTTGGAGGAGGTGCATGGCAGCGGTGTGCGGACCTATTCGCTTCCGTTCTAGCGACCGCCGTTGCTTGGCGGCTGTGCGGAAGTGGCGTTGAACGATGACGTTCACGCCATGCCGGGAAATGCGCTGGGCCCGGGCATTAACAAAGAGAGGTTGTGGTGACCGATCGTTTAGGCGGCGTTGTTGAAGATAGGCTCGCAACCTCTTGACGGTCTCGGACCACAAAGGGCACCAGCGCTGTTTTCTCCCCTTGCCGGTTATGCGGACCTGTGCAGGTGCCTCGAAACGCACGTCAGGCACATCGAGGGCTACGGCTTTGGAGACGCGAGCGCCGGTGTTGTAGAGGAATGTCAGGAGGGTCAGGTCGCGCAGACCCAGGGGGTGAGAAAGTTCTGGTGGAAAATCAGGGACGTCCCTGATTTTAACCTGGCGTAGTTCTGGATCCCCGCGGAAAGGGGAAAAACAAGATTTGGGGAAGAAACAGATCATCATCGGAAAATGGTGGAAAATGGAGGAAAATGGGGACGCTTTCCATTTATGGTCGCGATATCCTTTTTGATTGCGAGGACCAGTCTTCTGCCGAGTGGGCGGTAAACATAAATGGAGAGCGTCCCCTAATTCCGGCGCCGCGCGTTGCGCACCCGATGCGTGCGGCGATCTGGCTTGTTGAGGCGCCATCTGACTCCCGGACAAGGTCGAGAATCAACTGATCTGCCGGATCGAGTCAAGGTTCGGCTGCAGCTTGGCGGTTGAAAGTCACTCCAAAACCGCTGCCAATTTCCTCAAACACAGGTTCCGGCAGGCCGGCTTGAACGCAGGCATTTGTCATGCGTGGGATGCCGCTGCCCCATTGTTCGATGAGTCCCAGCTCATAAAAGACACGCCCGATTGCCCGATTGCGCAATCTTGAGCTGCCTCGGTGGATTTCATCCAGCGTCAGTCCGGGCATTAGTCCGCCAGGATTGTCGATCTCCATGCGGTCGGCGAATATCGCCACACGGAGCGGCGAACCACGCGGAGCGTAATCCGCTTGAACCACAGCGTTGACCACGGCCTCACGCAGAGCGACCAGCGGAAACTCCCATCTTTCAGAGTGTCTGGAAATGTACTGAGAAGTCCACAAAGTGTCAATGCTTCCGTGTTGACCACTTCTCTGGGCGTAGCCGCTCCTCGACGATGTCACTACATCGCCTGCGTCGCGGCATTTCGCATCCGCCCGCCCGGCGCTCGCGCCAGAATGTGAACTTATCTTTATGCAAACCCTAAGCCAGTCCCCTACAGAGCATAGCCGCGCCCTCTGCGCTGAAGCTTTTGCTTTTCCGACTACGGCTGTGATCCTCCGGTTTCCCGAACGGCCGGGATCAGACCGTGCGTGCCGGCGGGGCGGCGATGTTCGCCAGGGGTTTGCCTTCGCCCGGCCCATGCAGCTTGGCGCACGGTTTTCTCTTCCGGGCCAGATGCAGGTAGTCGAGCACGAGCCGGCGTTTGAGGTGCTGGATCGCCTTGCCCGGATCTACCCCTTTCGGGCACGCCCGCGAGCACTCGCCGGCATAGTGGCAACGGAATGCACCGTGCCTGCTGCCAGTCTCTTCCGCGCGCAGGCGTGACCCGCCGTCGCGCGTGTCGATGTTGTACCGTTCCGCGGCTGTCAGGGGCATCGGCCCCAGGTAGTGCAGATCGGTGGCGAGCGTCGGGCATGCGCCCATGCAGCAGCCGCACTTGATGCAGTAGGTAAACTGCAGGTATTTCTCGAGCTGCTCCGGTGATTGGTAGAACTCACCTTCCGGGCTGTTGATCTCCTCTTCCCGGTCGCGCACGATGAAGGGCTTGATGGCAACATGTTTTTCGATCATGGGGGAGAGGTCGGGAACCAGGTCACGAATGATCTTGAAATTGGGCAGAGGTCCCACCGTCAGATCGGTTGTGGCGATATGCAGGATCTGGGTGTTGCACGCCAGTGTGGGCCTGCCGTTCAGGAGCATGCCGCATGAGCCGCAGACCCCCATCCGGCACGAGTAGCGCCACGCCAGGGAAGTGTCGAGATTTTCCTTGATGTAATGCAATCCGTCCAGAACGGTCATCCCCTCACGCACCGGGACCCTGTAAATCCTGACGTGGATCGAGCGGTCCCTTTCAGGATTGTAGCGGGTGACGTGAAAATTCACTTCGCGTATCGACTTGCTGCTATCCGTCATGACTAACTCCTTCCTGCCGCGATCAAGTGCACGGCAATGGCTGCCCAGGCGCCCAGTCCGAACAATCCCAGCCCCAAGAGGAGAATGACAGTGCTGCATGCCTTTTCCACGGCGGGCTTGAGGGTCAGTTCGAACAGGATCGTCCTCAGACCATAGAGCCCATGGTACAAGGCCGCTCCCAGGAGAAGGATGTAGGTCACGGTAAAGAATGGATTGGCGTCGCGCGCCAGGCTGTTAGTTTTCGAAATGGCGGGTTCCGCGGAATTCTGCACGAACAGATGGGTGATGCCGCCCAGATGCATGATAAGCATATGAAGGCCAAGCAGGATTAGGATCACCACTCCCGCTGTCATGTGCCAGGTCCAGTATTTAGTCTCGCGCATGGCTCCTCCTATTCCCCAAAGCCCAGGAATTCATAACCGCCCGCCACCACGAAAATCGCGGCCAGCAGCATCATGACGATCAGCAAGGGCCTCTGCACGTTCAACGAGCTCTTGTAGGGATACACCGGTTCGATCGGTTTGCCGACCGCGAATCCGAGTTCCACCAGCACGAGCCGGATGCCGTTGAAGGCGTGAAAGGCGAATGCGGCAAAGACGAGGAACTCGCCGAATTTAAAAATGGGGTGGTCGAAATAAGCACCCTGCACCCAGACGTAGGCGCCGGTGGCGCGCAGGCTGGTCACCACCGCGTGCATGAGAAGGTATAATAAAATGCCCAGCCCGGAGAGGCGGTGCAGGATGTAGATGTACCGTTCCAATCCCCAACGGCCGCCGCCCAGCCATCCCCAGATCCCGAGGCGGTTGTCGTACCTTTTGATTTCGGCCATGCCGGCCTCCTTCAGATAAAATGAATAATAACCGTCGATATCAAATGCGGAACCGTGGGAGCCACGGTTCTGCGGCTCGCCACGATCCGCACACCTAATACTTACGTTCCACAGGCTTCCACATCGTGATGGTCACCGGTTTATATTCCAGTGCAGGATTGCCGTCCCTGTAATACGCCATCGAGTGGGACAGGAATTTCACGTCGTCGCGGGCCGCGAAATCGGTGCGGGAGTGCGCTCCGCGGGATTCTTCGCGCGCGATGCCCGCGAACAACAACGCCTCGGCCAGCAGGAGCATGTTTCCGGTCTCCAGCGTCTGGATGAGGTTGGAGTTGTAGATCCGGCTCTTGTCCTGCACCGAAATATTCTCGAAGCGCTTTTTCAACTCGACGACTTTCGCCAGCCCCTCCTTCATGGATGCGCCGGTGCGGTAAACGCCCGCGTGTTTGTCCATCAGGGTCCTGAGTTCCCGCCGGATCTGAGCCGGACTTTCCTTGCCGGTCTTCCTGAGCAGGCCCTCGAAAATGCGTTTCTCTTCATCCGCGGCCTTCGCTTCCGGCAACGCGCTCAGTTTTGGCCCCCGATCCAGATATTTGGCGATTTCGCCGCCGGTGATTCCGCCCCACACCAGACATTCGGCAGTGGAGTTGCATCCCAGGCGGTTGGCGCCGTGCATCGAGTGGCAAGCCACTTCGCCCGCGGCCCAGATGTTTTCCACTTTTGTCAGGCCGTTGATGTCCGCTTCGATGCCGCCCATGGAATAGTGGGCCACGGGGCGGATTGGGATCGCGGTGGTAATCGGATCGATGCCGAGGAACTTCATGCAGACTTCGCGGATCAGCGGCAGGCGCTTGTTGATGCGCTCGGCGCCGAGGTGGGTCAGGTCGAGCTGGATGTAGTCCAGCCCGTCGGGTCCCGGGAAGCCGCGTCCCTCGAGGATTTCCGTCATTTCCGAGCGGGAAACTATATCGCGCGGCGCCAGTTCCATCATCTTGGGAGCATATTTCTCCATGAAGCGCTCGCCCTTGTTGTTGCGCAGGTAGCCGCCCTCACCGCGGCACCCTTCGGTCATCAGGATGCCGGAAGGCACGAGCCCGGTCGGATGGAACTGCAGGAATTCCGGATCCTCCATCGCCAGACCCGCGCGATAGGCGATTGCCTGGCCGTCGCCGGTGACTGTCTGGGAATAGGTTGTAAAACCGTAAAGGTTGCCCAGGCCGCCGGAGGCGAAGAGCAGGGCCTTGGCACGCGCCGTGCAGAACTGGCCCGAAGGCGCGTCGTAAATGGTCAGCCCGGCGAAGCGCCCGTTGTCGAGGATGAGAGAAGTGACGAAGCATTCGTCGTAGCGCCTGAAGTTCTTGTAGCGCATCAGATTGTCATAGAGTGCCTGCACTTCCATGAAGCCGGTCTTGTCGAGGGCCATGCAGGCGCGCGGGAAGGTGTGGCCTCCGAACGGCCTTTGCATGATGCGGCCATCCTCGCGCCGCGACCACGGCACCCCCCAGTGCTCCAGCAGCCGGATTTCCTGAGGCGAGGCATTGACAAACCTCTCCACTGTGTCCTGATCGGCCAGGAAGTCAGCCCCTTTCACCGTATCCCAGGCATGCAGCTCGAGGCTGTCGCCTTCTTCCGGCCGCATCACGGCCGCCGTGCCGCCTTCGGCGCACACGGAATGCGCGCGCATGATCTGTACCTTGGAAATGATTCCGATATCCGCCTTGCCCCCTGTCCGGATGCAGATCTCGACAGCAGCGCGCAACCCGGCGAGCCCTGTCCCCAGAATCAAGACGTCGTGCGTTATCTGTTGCATGATGTTTGCGCTCCCTGACGGCTCCCAAGGTTAGGAGCCTGAGTCCAATAGAGGTATGAATCCCATATCGCCGTTTTCGTGCAGCTTTATTAAGGGCGCAGAATATTCCGCCCCGCCCGGTCATGTCAATGAAAAGCAGGAGTCAGGAGTCAGGAGTCAGGAGGAGAACGGATCTGGGCGAGTGGGACGGATGGGATCCATTCGTTGAAGAAGGAGTCAGGAGTCAGGAGAAAAACGGCTGTGGGCAAAGGGGACGGATGGGATCCATCTGAAGAGGCAGGAGCCAGAATTTGGCAGTCAGGATTGGGGAGTTAAGACTTGACAGAGATTGGCACAGGATCGATGTTTCTCCTGACTCCTGACTCCTGACTCCTGACTCCTGACTCCTGACTCCTGTCTACTTCAGATTCAATTCGACCTGGAGGACGTCGTGGAAGGACTCGCTCATGTACTTTTTGAGTTTGGCGGTCAGCTTTTTCTCCGCCACGCGCACGGCCTCGCGTGAAATGCCGTAGCGGCCGGCAATCTGCTGCAGGGTTTCCGGCTCCTCGGCGATCAGACGCTGTTTGAGAATGATGCGCTCGCGCTCGGAAATCGTCTTCTCGAACTCGGCGAACTTGCTCTGCAGCAGCGCGCGGAATTCGCCTTTGGCGATCTTGTCGTCAATGCTTTCCTCCAGGGCATGAAGGCTGTCTGCATAGCGCAGGCTGCTGTCCGCGCCTCCGATCGGCGCATCGAGCGAAATCTCCGGCGATGCCATCCCCATTTCCACATCCCGGAGATCCGATTCCTCCACGCCGAGGTTTTGTGCCAGCAGCTGTGTGGTCGGGGTGATTCCTTTGGCCTCCAGTTCGCGTCTTTCGCGCTGGAGGTTCATCAGGATCCTGCGCCGCTCGTTGGTGGTTCCAATCCTCACAAGCCGGGTGTTATCGAGCAGGAACTTGATGATATAGGCCTTGATCCACCAGGCTGCGTAGGTGGGCAGGCGAGTCCCCCGGAAGGGATCGAAGCGCTTCAAGGCCTGCAGCAGTCCGATGTTACCTTCCTGAATGAGATCGAGAAGGTTGCGATAGACTTTCCGGTAGATCATCGCGATCTTGACGACCAGCTTCAGGTTGGATGTGATCAGGCGGTATGCGGCTTCGCGGTCCCCGGTCTTGTAGTAGCGCACGGCCAGCTCATGCTCCTCTTCGCGGCTCAGGGAATGGAACCGGCTGATCTCGTAGAGATAGCGTTTGAGCGGATCGTACGGCGCGAGCTTGTCGGCCTGGAGCCCCTTATCCTTGAGCTCCAGAAGTCCGGCGATTTCGTGCCTGGGCTCATCCTCGACTTCGATTTCGATCTCGTCCATAAAAACCGGTTTCAATTATACGGGATCGTGGAAGCAGACAAAAGCCGGGGATGCATGAAAGCGCCGTGTTTCTTCATGACCGAAGCCAAGCCGCCATCAGGCCGATCGGACCGATCGGACGGATCGGTCCGAGGCGCATCCGGCAAAATTCCAGGATGAGGAAAGCAGCCGGTTCCGGCCTAGAAATCCGAGGCTTGGACGACCGGGATGTCCCGCCGGCCCTTTTTGCGCGCCACGAGAATCAGGGTCCGGCCGAGCAGAAGATCGCGGGAAGCGAGGAGGCGGCGGATTTCACGGTTCGCGGCGCGCTGTTGCGGATCCCTCTCCTTGCGCATGGTGCGGATGCCGTAAAGCTGGACCAGCGGCTTCAGCCAGAAAAGCGCGGCTGAGCCGCGCCGGTAAATGTCGGTTGCCACTTCCGCAACTCTGAAGCCCTGCGTGTGCAGCATGTACCTGAGCTGATAGTAAGTGACCGGATGGATATGGTCAAAAACCGGCGCCTGACTGAACTCATTGATCGGCCGCGGAGTCAGTGAATAGAATCCCGACAGGAGAAATTTCAGCCGGGAGGCGAGATTCAGAATATTGGGGGTCGAAAGCACGAGCATACCTTCGGAGGTCAGGATGCGATGGCATTCACGCACGAACTGAAACTGATCCTCGAGGTGTTCGATCCCTTCGATGCAACTGATGAAATCGAATTTGCCGTCTTCGATGGGGAACGGCCGGTTGAGATCGAGGTGAATGCACGGAATCGGTTTCACTTTGAAGAAGGCCGGATCGATGTCTCCGCCGGTAACCTGATAGCCAAGCTTATGGAGTTGCCAGGCGAGCGCTCCCTCGCCGGCGGGAATTTCCAGGAGCGGCCCCCGGCGCGGGAAGCGCGCAAAAATCTCCAGCACCTTCCGGTGGGTTTTTTCGTGGGCAATGATCTGAAGTTTCTCAAACCGGGCCGCATCTTCGGCCGGTACTGCTGCGGTCTCCATACATGCTCCCCTTGAGCCGCATTGATACCAGACCACTGCCACAGAGTCAACCAAGGGGCTTTTGCGGCCGAACAAGCCGATACGCCGGATATGCCCGAAAGATCACGCCAGGCTATTTATGGAGGCCGTAATTTGCCTTCAGCTCGGAAGCCCACTCGGCTGTCTGGATGCAGACACGGTCGAAGCCTTCGGCGGTCAGGCCGATGCGTTTCTGCGCTCCGGCAACATCGACGCGGGAGTGGATGTCCGCGGCGCCCGCTCCCACGCCTGCGGATTTCGCAACCGAGTTGGCCACCACGACCGCGTCCAGCATCGGATCAGGCTCCGAGGGCGCTGCTTCATGATGGCGACCGATCGTCAGGGTGATGGCTTCGGGGAAGGACCATTTATGGGCCATTGCGGAGCCGATCTCGGCATGATCGCAGCCGAGGAACTCTGATTCGGCCTCGATGAAGGTGAGGTTCTTGTCCGTGCACAGCTTCAGGATCGCAGCCGGTTCGGCATCCAGGTACCTGGACATGATCAGCTTGCCGATATCGTGGAGCAGCGCTGCAATCGCGGATGCCTCCGGTATCTTGCGATTCCGGGTTTCTTTCACGATGGCTTTCACAGCCAGAGAGGCCGTTGCGCTGTGCAGCCAGAAATCGTCTTCCGACAAGGCATAAAGAGGGGCCGCCGTCTTCATGGTTCTGAGATGGCCGATCAAGAGGATGTCGAGCAGGGTGACCGTGCCCAACCGGACCACTGCATCCCGGGTCTGTTCGATGCGCGTCCGCCCCCCGAAAGCTGCGGAATTTGCCGTTCGCAATATGTTGGCGGTAATGGCGCCGTCATACTGGATGGTTTCTGCGATTTCACTGAAATTCACATTTTCATCGTTCAACGACACTAGAAGCTTCTGAACAGTGATCGGCAGCGGCTCGAGCCGGTCGATCCCATCCAGCACCTTTTCCGGAATGTTCATGCGCACCATCTCCTGGGACACGTATCGACGGTTTCAGGGCGGGCTATTAATAAAAAACAGGAGACAGGAGACAGGAGACAGGAGACAGAAGACAGAAAAGCCGGGTCTGCCTTGCGCTACATTTGCGGCAGGAGAGGAGGAAAAGCAGGGGCAAAGGGACAGAGGGGTAAAGGGAAAAATCGGGTCTGATTTGGGCTACGTTTGCGACAGGAGAGGAGGAAAAGCAGGGCTAAAACGGCAGAGGGCGCAAAGCGGCAAAGGGCCCCTTCAAAAGGCGCATCCTCATCACGTACCTAATCCAGTTTTTTCCCTTTGCCCCTCTACCCCTCTGTCCCTTTGCCCCTTCCTTCAGCGTATGGTATCGACCGCCGTGTTGTGCAGTCCGCGCCTGGTGACCTCGGGATTGGCGTCGAGTTTCAGCAGGTCCGGCTTGTTGCCGATGTCGCAGGCGACCAGGTAGGTCATGCGGGTTACTTTTTCCATTTTCTTGAAGTCCACTCTGGCAATGACGTCATTCGGCGTGTGGTAGTCAGGGGTTGTGCCGCAGAAAAGCCAGACCGCCGGGATTCCCGCCCGGATAAACGGGTAATGATCGCTCCGGTAATAGAAGCCTCCCGGGTCCTTGCTTCGATCGCGGGTATTATAGGCGTAATCGAACTTCAGCTTCGAGTACCGGTCGTTCATGGCGCGGATGGAGGCATCGAGCTCCTTGCTCAGATTGTCGGAGGCTATCAGGAACAGGCTGTCCGGATCGTTCCGGCTGATCATGTCGAGGTTTAGGTTGGCGGTGATTTTTTCGAGCGGAACCGGGCAGTTGTTGACGAAATAGTGGGATCCCAAAAGCCCTCTTTCTTCGCCGGTGAACCATGCCAGGATGACCGATCGCTTCGGTTTCTCCACAGCCAGAGCCTTGGCGATTTCGAGCATGCCGACGCTGCCCGAGCCGTCGTCATCGGCCCCGTTGAGAACCTTGCCGCCGCGTATTCCCAGATGATCGTGATGTGCGCCGATGACCACATATTCGCTCTTCAAGACCGGATCCGAGCCCTCCATAACCGCGAGCACGTTCGGCGAGCTGCCCGGACGTTTCTCGGTGATCACCGAAAGCTCGATTCTTTGGCTCAGGGCTTTCCCGGGCACCTGTTTCCCGCTCGAGATCGAATCAAACATTTTATCCAGTTCACTCTGACCTATACCCAGGATGTTGGCGGCGACGTCGTGACGGATTTCCACGGTTGCCATCGGTGGCGCCGAAGGCGGTGCCGAAGGGGGTGCCGTTTGCTGGGGAGGCGGGCTGCTGCGTGTCGTCGGATAGGTGGCCGGCAGGGCCACACGCGGCACATTCTGGAATTCCATGCCGCGGGAAGCCATATCCTTTTCCCTTTCCGGACTGATCACGGTCAGGATCAGCCTGGCGCCTTTGGTTTGCGGCATGGCGGTTCTGGTTCTCATGAGAGCCTGATCTTTTCTCTGAGGGGCCCCTTCAGGCACTTCCAGGTTAATGACCACCTTGCCTGCGAGGTTGAGCTTATCGTAGTCATCCCATCCTTTGTCCGGCAAGCTCAGCCCGGAACCGACAAAAACAATGTCACCGGTCCACACTCCGGCGGTGGCGCCGAAAAAGCTCTGCGGGCAATAAAAGACGGTTTCTCCCGTCGGAGACAGCACTCGCAGCCTCGATTTGGATTCGGAAACCAGAGTGAGGTCCAACGGGATGTTCTGAAAATAGGATCCGCCGGGCATGACAGGCTTCAACCCGTAACGCTCCGCAACCGTAGCCAGGTAACGGGCAACGATGTTGACGCCGGGCGAGGGAGTGTTCCGCCCCTCAGTTTCATCGGTGGCGATGACGTTCAGGTGGAACCGCAGGCCATCCTCGGTGATCTGGCTCACTGCCTTGGGCAGCGGTGCGTTCTGTTGGGCGCCGGTGGTCACTGCGGTGCAGAGGAGCAGAAACGCCAGCAGGTACAGGAAAACAGGTTTGCGAAATGCCATAGCTCTCCTTCCGTATCAAGTTCACCCGCAGCCGCGGGGGAGAAAATGTCGATGCTTGCCGCAGTGCTCCTGCAACCAGGATCCTCAGAATGCAATTGCCGTCGAAAAAATCCACCGGGCCGGCATCCATGCCATGCATGCCGGATTCAGGCATCACGACTATAATCCTAACCCGGACAAGCCGGAACCAAAAAGGTATAAAGTTGGACGTTCGCAAAATCTCAGGAAACCCAATAACCATGAGGGTTCCCTGAGGCAGGCAGCTAAATTGAGTGTCCTAAAACACTCAATTTATCTGGTAAGGTACTAATAACTCATCAATGCATCGATTTTTATCGGGCAGCTGGCCGCTGAATTCCGGTAGCTGGGCTGCGCGAATCGCAGTATGATAGCGCTTCATTTGCTCTGATTGGATTTGTCTCCGCTCAACTAGGCTGCCAGGAGGCCGGTTATGAGTTACGTGCAGAAGAACCTTTTGGAGGGTGAACACATTGTTTACCGGGCCAGGCTCCACCCGATTATCTTTGCCCTGCCGATTGCCCTCGTGCTGGCAGGTCTGGCTCTGGCCTGGTATTTCTGGTCATGGATCATTGCGGCGATCGCTCTTGGTTTGGCCATCATAGTGGCATTTCCGCGATTTCTGCGCTATATCTCTTCCGAATTCGCTGTTACCAACAAGCGGGTGGTTGTTAAGACCGGGCTCATCTACCGCGACACACTGGAACTCGTTTTGACCAAACTGGAGACGATTGGAGTCGACCAGACGATTCCCGGCCGGCTGTTCAATTACGGCACCATCACCATCACGGGCACGGGTGGTACAAAAGAGCCGTTTAGAGATATTTCGAAACCGCTCGAATTCCGCAAACACGTGCAATCTCAGTTGGCCTGACAGCCGGCTGAACTGGAGGATGAAGTGCATCCAGGAGGGATAACAATGTGCCTGCGCAACCCTCGATCGGGCTGCAGGTGCACGACGTCGGTGCGCTTGGCAAACTGGAGACCGGGATGGTAATCACGATCGAGCCCGGCCTCTATGTGCCCGAGGAAGGCTTCGGCATCCGGATCGAGGATGACGTGGTCGTCACCGAGACAGGACATCAGGTCATCACGAGCGCTGTTCCCAAGGCTGCGCAGGAGGTGGAAGCCATGATGAAACAGGGAAGCAGTTTCAATCTCCAGCGCTATTGGATCAAGAAGCAGGGTCGGTAGGACGCCCCAAGACACAGATCGAGTTTCAGGAGGTTTCAAATGAGACGGAGAATTTCGGGAATACTTTCGCTGGTTGCATTCTTGTCGGCAGCATTTTTGAGCGAGGGACCGGCGGCAGGGCAGAACACCGCGAAACCGGCGGCGCCGGCGGTTTCTACCGCCCTGAGTACCCTGAAAACGCGGCCCGAACGCACCAACTATGAGGAAACCAGCCGTTATCAGGACGTTGTCGATTTCATGAAGGCGGTGGCGGCCGCCTCACCCAAGGTGCGCCTGGCGACGATGGGCTATACCTTCGAGGGACGTCCGCTGCCGCTGGCCGTTATCGGCGCCAAGGATGCCAGCGCCGAATCTGTGAAAGCAACGGGAAAAACCCGCGTCTATGTGCAGGGAAACATCCACGCCGGCGAGGTCGAAGGCAAGGAAGCGCTGCTTGAATTGCTGCGTGCGCTCGGTTCCGGGCAGAATGCGGCCTGGTTTGACTCGGTCGTGCTCATGATCTGCCCGATTTTCAATGCCGACGGCAATGAGAGAATCAGCCTTACCAACCGCGGTTCGCAGTACGGCCCGATTGGCGGCATGGGCCAGCGTGCCAATGCGCAGAGCTATGATCTGAACCGCGATTTCATGAAGCTCGACTCGCCGGAGACACGCTCGTTCGCGCAAATGATGTCCAACTATGATCCGCACATCGTGGTGGATCTGCATACCACGGACGGTTCCGCCCACGCCTACGAGATCACCTATGCGCCGCCGCTTCATCCCGCTACGGCTGCAAGCGTAGTCGATGTGCTGCGCAACGGGTTGCTGCCGGCCGTGACCAAGGCGGTCAAAGCCAAAGACGACATGAACTTTTACTATTACATCGGCGGAATCAGGAATGTCGCGGGAATGGGTGGTATGGGCGGTGGCCGCGGCCCGGGCGGCCCGCCGGCGGGAGCAGGTGCTGCCGGGGCGCAAGGCGCCGCTGCCGGCCGCGCCGCTGCTGCTCAGGCAGGAGCAGGAGCGCAGGCCGCAGCAGCCGCTGGTCGTGGCGGCCCGCCTGCCGGCGGCCGTGGAGGAATGCCCGGATCCAGAGGGCCAGTCTCGACCGAACCCCTTTTCACCACCACGGAGCCTACCGCGCGCTACGGCATTAACATGGTGGGCTTGCGCAACCGGATGGGTATCCTGAGCGAAACGTTCAGCTATATGCCTTTTCAGGAGCGCATCAAGGCTGCCCGCCGCTTCGTCGAGGAAATTGTCAATTACGCCACGCAGCACGGCGCCGAAATCCGCAAGGCGGCAGCGGATGCCGACAAGCAGTCGATCGCCGGCCAGCAGATCGCCCTGCGCGGGACACTCGTCAAATCTCCCGAGAAGTTCGACCTCCTGTTGACCGAACTGGTGCCGGTCAGGAATCCGTACACCGGTCAATCCATGCGAACACGGAACGCGGTGCGCCGTTCCGTCCAGGTCGACCAGTATATTTCCTTTGAAGCGAGTGAAACCACCACTGCCCCGCGCTGCTACCTGGCGCCGGCCTCGCGCTACATACAGGATCGCCTGGAAGCGCACGGAATCGCTTTCACGAGGCTCGATCAGGCGGTCACCGTCAAGGGCGAGCAGTTCAAAATCGAATCGTCGACTCAGTCCGAACGCGATTATGAAGGGCACAGAGAGCGAAATTTCACCGGGAAATGGGAAGCTGCGGATCTGAATGTTCCGGCCGGCACCCTAGTGATCTCGCTGGAGCAACCGCTGGGCCGTCTGGCTTTGATGCTGTTCGAGCCTCTCTCGGAGGATAGCCTGGCACACTGGGGCCTGATGGAAGATGTGCTGGCGCAGAATCCTCCCATCTACCCCATCATGCGGACGTTGCAGGCCATGGCAGGCAAGTAGTGTCTTGTATCAAACCAGTGGGGCAGGCTGAAGCCTGCCCCGCGGCAGCAACCGTGTGAACTTACTTTTGCGCGAATCCTTACTCCATCATTGCGCGGAGTATTGTCAGAAAACTTTCCAGCTTCATTCCCGATTCGATGCCTTGGATGTAGGGCGACTTCACCCGGCCATCCCGCACCGGAACCATCACAATTCCCAGGAAGGCATTTTCAGGGCCATTCCAGCGCAGGAATGCGATGAACTCATCTCCGGGTTTGTAGGCCGGATCAAATCCATGGACATCCGCGCAGGGCACGGCAGGCTGCAGCAGGGAGGTTTTGACCTTCGGCTCGCCGAAACAGAGCCTGAATGCCTCCAATACCTTTGCCTCGTGTTCATAGTACTGCTTGCACGCACTGTTGGGAGAAATCCGTTCGCCCGCATTCCTGCTGATCTTCAGAAGCACAACCGCATCCGCGCTTCGCCACAGAGCAGGCAAATCTCCCGAGGGCGGAGCCGCCGCGGATTCCTGGCTGCCGCGGGGAGGAGCGATTGCCGGGGACAGCAGGAGCATCAGGCAACCGGACATCGCAATCCTCCGCAAACAATTCAAAGACATCAAAATCTCCGCGATCCTGGCACATGCATCGATTATCGACGGACCTTCACGCACCGTGCCAGTGCTTTTCACTTGTACCTTCACGGCCGGATCTCGCTTAAGTGAACAGTGTTGTCTTTAACCCGCATTTCTCACCGTGCTTCTGCTGCTGCGGCGGATCCTGGCATGTCTGCTGCGTTGCCGCTCCTTGACGATGTTACCACATCGCCTGCGTCGCGGCGCCTTGCGCTTGCCGCGCAAGTGGGTCCCGGCCGCCGGCCGGGACCAGCGGCCTCCGTAACTCCGCAACCGCAGCATGATGGCAGCTGGAATACGGCATGGGTCCCGGCGGGCCGCCGGGACCCACTTGCATGCCCGCATCTTGGGGGCTTCCTGAAGCCACCGCTCTGCGGGTGGAATCTCACTCTCGGGCCGGAAATTTTGCCTTTTCGCACATGATCGGATTCATGATATTTTGCCGCCATGTCGAATCCCATTGGCGTTGCCCGATGCACCCTGGAAAACTATGAACGTGATTTTGCCGGCAGGCACCTTCTGCCCGAGGCGCTCAGCTGGTGGGCTGCGCGCCGGCCGCACGCTCCGGCAATCATCAGTTACGATCGCGGACAATCGATCGACTGGCTGACTCTGGAATCCACAACCACCAGACTCGCCCAGGAGCTGCTGCGGCGCGGTTTCAAGAAAGGCGACTTTTTTGCTGTCGCCCTCCCCATGTCGCTCGAGCACGTCTTCCTTGAGTACGCCTGCTTCAAGATCGGGGTGGTTCATGCGCCGCTTGATTTGCGGCTGCGCATACCCGAGGTGCTGCGGTCCCTCGACCTACTCAGGCCCAAGGGTTTCGCCTACTTGTCCGCCGATCTGGGCGCGGCGGTGAAAAGCCAGTGTCATGGCATCGAGCTTTTCCTGGCTCAACCGGAGATTGCGGAAATGATTGCGCGCGGCTCTGAATCCGGATCTCCCGGATTGCAGGCTGCTTTTTCGGATGCGATCCGGGCTTTGGGCGAGAACGACATTGCCCAGGCGATTTTTACCACCGGGTCAACCGGTTCGCCCAAGGCTGCCCTGCTTTCACACCGGAACATCACGGCCCAGAACATGTGCCTGGGCGCCGGATTCGGGTTCGATAACGAGCGCATCCTGCTCAATCTCCCCCCTTCCCATGTTGGCGGCCAGGCTGAGGTGCTGATGACGTCGTTGTTCTGGGGTGGATCGGTAGTCATGCTCGATGTCTTCGATCCCGCCAAATCACTCGATGCGATTCAGAAGCATGGCGTAACGATGCTAGGACAGATCCCGGCCATGTTTCAGTTTGAGTGGCGCATGTCCGATTACTCCCGGTACGACCTGTCAAGCCTTCGCAAGGCGGTTTATGGGGGACAGGGGGTACCCCGCGAATTTATCGCCCGCATGGCCACAATGGCGCCTCTGATCGGTACTGGCCTGGGCTTGACGGAAACGGCGGGATTCTGCACCTACACGCCGCTCTCCTCCGCGGCCGACGATATTGCAGCAGGCGTCGGTTTTGACATGCCGGCCTACCCGATGTCCATTCGCCGGGACATGAAGGAGGATGGCGTCGCGGGAGAGGTTTTGCCTGATGGTTCCGTGGACAACATCTGTTTTCATGGACCCCAGACTTTTCGCGGCTATCTCAAGGATGCCAAGGCAACCGCCAGGGCCATTTCTGCCGATGGCTGGCTCTATACCGGCGATTTGGGCCATGTGGACAACCGGGGTCTGCACTTCTCGGGCCGTGCCAGGTGGGTGATCAAACCCGCCGGCTATCAGGTTTTCCCGGGGGATGTCGAGAGTCACTTCTCCGCACTGGAAAAGGTGTCTGCTTGCGGGGCCGTGGGCGTCGAGCACCGGCTGCTGTCGGAAGCCATTGTCCTTTTTGCGGAAAAGAAAGCCGGAGTTGACCTGTCCGTCGCGGAACTCAAGCAGCATGCCCGCAATCTTGCTTCCTATATGCGGCCCCTTTACTACGTGATTCTCGATCCCGGCCAGATGCCGGTCAACCGGGTGATCAAGACCGACTACGTCAGGCTGAGCGACATGGCGCGGCAGCAGGTTGCGGAAATGCGCGCCAAAGGCGGCTGGGACACTTGATCCGGCCATCAAGTCGAACGACTCGGCCTTCATCACCAGTTTCCTCTTCAATTTCTGATCAAGGAGTCGTGTGCGTTGTTGCCTCATTCCTGCTTGAGCCGGTCTTTGAATGCTTTCCGGAATTTCTCGATTTTTGGGGTAATGACCAGCGCGCAGTATTCCTTGCCGGGATTGTCGCGGTAGTAGCTCTGGTGGTAATCCTCCGCCGGCCAGAATCGGACATAAGGGACGATTTCCGTTACGATGGGCTGATGCCAGATGTGTTCCGCATCCAGCTTTGCCCGGTAGCTTTCGGCAAGCCTCTGCTGTTCCGCATCGTGGCAGAAGATCACCGAACGGTATTGTGTTCCGACATCGTTTCCCTGCCGGTTCAGCGTGGTGGGATCATGAGTTTTCCAGAACACCTCGAGCAATTCCGCGTAGGTGATTCTCCGGGGATCAAAAGTGACCTGGCACGCTTCTGCGTGCCCGGTCAAGCCGCTGCAGACCATTTCGTAAATCGGGTTGTCGGCAGCCCCCCCGGCGTAGCCCGAAACGACCTTCTCCACCCCCGCCAAATTCTGAAAGACTGCTTCCACGCACCAGAAGCAGCCCGCACCGAATGTTGCCAGCCGAAGACTGTTCTCTTCTCCTGCGTAGTTCATACAAATATTTTAACAGGCAGTTACGCCGGTGCAATAGCAGCCGATTGAACCTCTCCTTATCTTGCTCGGGCTGATCGTCGCTCCCTTTGCTATCGCCGGCAAGATATTCTTCTGATAATGTAGGAGACGGCCGGCTGGGGGCCGCGCATGGAAGGATTCCTATGGAAGGACTGGCGAAGCTGTCGAAGGACGATCTGATCCGATTACTGGATGTCTATGCCAAGAACTGGTTGGCGCACGACGGATGCTGGTTTCTTGCGGTCGAAGAAAAACTCGGCATGGATGAGGCCATCGAACTGGATCGTGAATCGTGGCGGCGCTTTTCCCCGGCCGAAGCGCGGCGCATCATGGAGGCTTTTTCCATTCCTGCCGGCGGGGGACTGCAGGCGCTGGCAACGGCCCTGAACTACCGCCTCTACGCGATGGTGAGCAAGCAGGCTGTGGCCTGGACCGAAGACGGGGCGCTGGAATTTCGCATGATCGAATGCCGGGTTCAGGCCACGCGCCGGCGCAAAGGGCTGCCTGATTTCCCCTGCAAATCGGTAGGCATGGTTGAATACACAGAGTTTGCGCGCGCAGTGGATTCGCGCATCCGCACAGAGTGTGTCACGTGTCCGCCGGATCCGGCGGGCGAAGGGTACTGCGTCTGGCGCTTCACGCTGGATCCCGCCTGATTCACGGACAGGCTCCTGGCCGGGCGACTCCGGCCGCGCCCCCCGGCCCGTCTCTTCCTCCCGAAGCAGGCAAGCACTGCGCTCCGTTTTTTGCACCTCCGGCAGCGAAAATGCGCTATTGTTTGGGATCGACGGTGAGGTGCGGGTGTGCACAGAGTCAGCGAACATCTTCGAGAGTCTTTGAGTCCTTTGAGCCCTCGAGGTAAGTTTGAAAAGATCACCTCAAAGGCTCAAAGGACTCAAAGATCCTCAAAGGACCTCATGGTTGCATTGATCCAATAACGAATTTGAGGAGGACCCGGCAGTGACTTACGATTACCCGCGCCAGATTCGCGATTTGGCTCCCATGATTGGGAACACGCCGCTTCTGGCCATCCATTTTTTATACCGTGGCGAAAAACGCACTGTTTATGCCAAAGCTGAAAATCTCAACATGACCGGCAGCATCAAAGACCGTATGGCATTTCACATCATAAAGCAGGCCTTTGCCGCGGGCGCCGTCAAGCCTGGGGATCTCATTGCCGAAGCCACCAGCGGCAATACCGGGATCGCCTTTTCAGCTGTTGGGCGCGCGTTGGGGCACAAAGTCGTCATATTCATGCCGGACTGGATGAGTGCGGAGAGAATCAATCTGATCAAGAGCCTGGGGGCTGACATTGTTCTGATCAGCAAGGAAGAGGGAGGATTTCTCGGCAGCATCGGGAGATCGGAGGAATTGGCCGCATCCAGGGGGAACGTGTTCCTGCCGCGCCAGTTCTCCAACGAACACAATATCGAGGCTCATTATTTGAGCACCGGCCCTGAAATCTGGTGGCAGCTGAAATGGCACTCCCTCTGCCCGGACGCTTTCGTTGCCGGCGTTGGGACAGGCGGGACGATCATGGGTGTGGGCCGTTTTCTCAAGGAGAAGCACCCCTCGATCAAGCTCTATCCGATGGAGCCGGCGAACTCCCCGACCCTTTCGACCGGTTACAAAGTCGGAAGACATCGGATCCAGGGCATTTCCGATGAATTCATCCCCGCGATCGTCAACCTGAAGGAACTCGATGAAGTGATCAGCGTCGATGACGGCGACGCGATCATTATGGCTCAGAAGCTGGCATCCGAACTTGGGTTGGGTGTCGGCATTTCTTCGGGCGGGAATTTCCTCGGCGCGTTGAAAGTCCAGAATGAACTGGGCAGGGATGCGGTGGTGGTTACGATCCTTGCGGATGACAACAAGAAATACCTCAGTACCGATCTCTTGCGCGCGGAACCGGTCAAGGACGGTTTCATGGCACCCGATGTCCGGTTGCTGAGCGTGCATGCCTTCAAGCGGGTATGCCAGACCTGTTGCAATCCCGCGGAATGCGCGGACCTGCGTGCCCCGGACCCTGCTCCCGGTGAACAACTGCCGGCCTGCTCCAAAAGAGCATCCACCGGCCCGGTCCAGCTGTAAGGGAGTCTTTTATGAAACGGCTATTATTGCTGGTTTTTTTTGTTGCTTGTGCCGCAACCATGATTGCCACCTATGCCGATGAAGGCATGTGGACATTCGACAATCCGCCCCGGAAGATCCTGCGCGAAAAATACGGTTTCGATCCGCCGCAAACCTGGTACGACCATGTCCGGCTCTCTTCTGCCCGGGTCGGCAGCGGCGGATCAGGCTCCTTCGTGTCGCCCGGCGGCCTCCTGTTTACCAATCAGCACGTAGGGCGGAGCCAGATCACCAAATTGTCCACACCCGAGCGGGACCTCGTCAAGGACGGCTTTTATGCCCCAAGCCCCGAACAGGAACTGAAATGTCCCGATCTGGAAGTAAATGTCCTGCTATCCTATGACGATGTGACCCGGCGTGTGCAGGGTGCCGTAAAGCCGGGAGCCAGCGCAGCCGAGGCCAACACGCAGCGCCGGGCTGAGATGGCGGCAATCGAAAAGGAATGTGCATCGCTGCCCAGCCTGAAATGTGAGGTCATCAGCCTATACAGCGGCGGGGAATACTGGCTGTATCGCAATAAGAAATACACGGACATCCGCCTTGTCTTTGCCCCGGAAGAACAGATCGCCTATTTCGGCGGTGATTACGACAACTTCACCTATCCGCGCTACAACTTCGATATCAGCTTTTTCCGGGTTTATGAGAACGGACAGCCGGCCAAGTTAGAACATTTTCTCCGCTGGTCCAGGAACGGTGCTGAAGAAGGCGAACTGATCTTCGTGCCCGGCTATCCGGGATCGACCGCGCGGCTGCTCACCATGGCGCAGATCAGTTACCAGCGCGATCTGGGGAATCCGCTGCAAATGCAGGTCTGGACGTCGAGACGCGACACGCTGGTTCGTTTTGCGGCGCTGGGCGCGGAGCAGGCGCGCAGGGCTTCTGCTGCCCGCCTGTCGCTTGAGAATTCAATCAAGCGGCTTATTGGCCAGCAGGAAGGTTTGATGAATCCGCGCCTGCTGAAAACCAGGCAGAACCAGGAGGCGGATTTGCGCGAAAAGGTGGCGGCCAATGGTGAATGGCAGAAACAGTACGCTCCTGCCTGGACGGAGATCGAATCCGCCTATGCGGAGATGCCGAAATATGCCAGGCGCCTGGCATTCTCGATTCTCACGCCTGGGTGAAATCGCGAGTACACTCGTGCGTTATGCGGGCGAGATCCAGAAGCCGAATGCGGCGCGCTATCCGGAATTTACCGACGCGCGCTTGGAGTCGTTGAAAGCCAGCCTGCTCTCGCCTGCACCGGTTTATCCGGACCTCGAAGAGGCTGTTCTCAGGGGCTGGCTCGAGGAAGGACTGAAGACTCTGGGGAGCCAGGATCCTTTCATCAAGGCAGCGATTGGGAACCTGTCGCCGGCCGCGGCCGCAAGAGACGCAATCTCCCAGACCGGGCTTGCGGATGTGGCCGTCCGGAAAGCGCTGCTGGAAGGCGGCCCGGCGGCCATCGCCGCCTCGAGGGATCCGCTGATTCTGATGGCCCGCGCCGTCGAACCGGTCATCAGCGAACTGCGGGCCTGGCAGGAAAACAGAATCCAGAGTGTCGAGGCCGGCGCAGGTGCGCGGATTGCGCGTGCCCGGTTTGCGATCTACGGCAAGTCGGCGTATCCGGATGCAAATTCCAACCTGCGGCTCGAATATGGAACGGTGCTCGGGTACGAGGAAGATACTACGCTGGTGCCCGGCAAGACCACTTTTTACGGGTTATTTGAACGCGCCGCGGCGTTCAACGAGAAACCGCCTTTCAACCTGCCGCTGCGGTGGCGCGATGGACGCGCCAGGCTGGATCTCTCCACCCCTATGAATTTCGTTTATACAGCGGATACGATCGGGGGTAATTCCGGAAGCCCTGTGATCAACAGGGGCGCCGAGATCGTCGGCATCAATTTCGACAGCAATGTCCAGAAACTCCCCAACCGGTACATGTACATTGATGAGCGGGAAGGCGCGCGCGCCGTAGGAGTTCATTCCGCCGGCATTATCGAAGGGCTGCGCAAAATGTACGGCGCGGAACGCCTGGTCCAGGAGTTGCTCGGCTCCACGGTGCGCTGATTCTCCGATTCAAGCCGGCGGATCCGGCTGGTTTTGTGAACTTATTTTTGCGCGAACCCTAAGCACGGGTGTGCCCGTTGACGATAGAGAAGGCGTACCCGGAACCGGCGCGCGTACCAACAGCGGCATTTCGCCGTCAGGCAAATGCCGTCTTGTCATCGGAGCCAGCCCGCATTTCTTACCAGGCTTCTACTGCGGCGGCGGATCCGGGCATGTCTACTGCGTTGCGCTCGGTCGGCCTCCTCGATGTACTGTCAAGTACGCCTGCGGAGCCCTCCCGTCGCGCGCCTTGTAGCCATGCCCGTCTGCGCCGCCTCGCTACGAAGCCTGGTGAGAAATGCGGGCTGGCTTGAGGCCAACATGCCGTATTTGAGTGAATCAGCCCAGTGGATGGCAATCGCGCTTTCAAGGGATGGCCTCATCACCGCCGTTTCGAATTCAGCGGAAAAACTCACCGGTTACCCGGCGGATGCGCTGGTCACAAAACCCCTGACATCGATCGTTGCCGGGCCCGCGCAGCGCGCGGTGGATGCCATATTGCGGGCTGCAGAAGAGTGGGGAGCGTGGGGTGGCGAAATCATGCACCGGGATTGCACCGGCAAACCAATGCCGGCGCGGGCAACCATGACCCTGCTGGAAGGTCCCGGGCCTTCATCCGCGCGCTTCCTTCTGATCTCGATTTTCGATGTTCCGACGGTCACGGATGCAGCGGGCATCCCGATGCGCGACGTTTCTGCGCGCCTGCGCGAAATCGCTCACGACCTGAACAATCCGCTCACGGTGATCATGGGATTGACGCAGTTGACCCTGCTGCGCACCTGCTGCGACGCCCGGATACGGACCGACCTGGAGCGGATCCATTCCGAACTGGGCCGGATGAGCAGGATGGTCGAGAAGTTCCACGCGTATGCCCTGTCCCTGTCCCATCCCGCTCCCGCATTGGAACCTGCGCACCCGCAGGACCGGAAAGGCCGCGCCGAATCTGCGATCTGCGGAGAGCTGCTTCGATAATCGCCATTCAGGAATATCAGGGGATCTCCCGGCGCGGCCGGCCGCGCCGGGAAACCGGATTTGATTGGGCTTAACACATGATCCCATAAATACAATGACGTATATTCAGGGACGCAGAAAAACACGGCCTTCGGGCACTGCTGGGATTTCCGTGCAAGCGGTGGGCAAACGCGCCCTGGGCGCGTTTGCCTGTGTTCATCCGCGTTCCGAAAATACGTTGCCGTATTTATAAACCACAGTACTTATTAGCGAGCGCCGCCACTGAGCCGATCGATCATACTGGCGTTGATGCGGATCTTTTTTGCCTTAGTCAGGTCATCCGTGACCTTGCGGATGTAATCATCAAAAAAGGCCTGGCGCGCTGAATAGAGCAGTTGCTCCTTGAGCACCGGCTTCTGTTTGGCGTATTCGGCTTCATTGATGGTCGAGAGCGATTTTACCTGCAGGACCGCGATCTGCTTGCCTCCGCCGAGCGCGATCGGGCGGCTGACACCTCCGACCGCCAGGTTGAAGGCCGCGGAGGTGAAGTCCGGGGCCGGCCCCAGATCGGGGGAAGGCGTGCCGTCTCGTTTGAAGGAGTTGCTGGTCTTGATCGCCACTCCTGCTTTTTGCGCAGCCTTGGCGAGGTCCGCGAGAGCCTTGGCATCATCGGCCAGCTTCTGAGCCTGCTGGGTGAGAACTTCCGCTGCCTTCAACTCCAGATAGTCTTTCCTGACCGCCTCCTGGGATTCCTTGAATTCCGGCGGCTTGGGCATGTTGATCTGGAGCAGTTTTGGCAGGGCTTGCCCGGCAGGCAAATCCACCGGCTTGCCGATGGCGTTGACCTCCTTGAGAGTGAAGAGTGTATCGATGAATTCCTGCGAGACGCCGGCTGCGTAAGCGTCGGTGGCCCGGTTCAGGAATCCGGTTTCCTGAATCCTGGTGGGAACATTCAGGGCCTTGGCAACGGCAGCGAGATCTTTCTGGCCGGCCGCGAGCTTCTGGGCTTCCAGCGCTTTTTGTTTGGAGATTTCAACGGCCTTATTCACCTGAATGGCGCGCGTCATGCTGGCACGGCTGGTTTCTTTATTGGGAATTTCGTGGGAGATCACTTTGATGATGTGATAACCGAATTCCGAACGGACAGGCTGGGAGATTTCACCGGGCTTCATGCCGAATGCAGTATCTTCGAAGGGCTTGGTCATGCGCCCGCGGGGGAAGGATCCGAGGTTTCCACCCTGTGGCGCCGACGTTTCATCCTGCGAGTTCTTGCGTGCCAGATCGGCGAAGTCCTCGCCGGCCCTGGCGCGTTTCACGAGCGCTTCCGCTTTCGCTTTGACTTCGGCATCCTTTTCCGGGCTATCGACCTTGAACAGGATGTGACTCGCATCCACGGTTTCTTCGTGATCGGTGTTTGCCCACTGCGCATCGATATCGGCTTCGGTCACTTTGATTGTGGCGGCGATCTCGGTGATCGGAAAAAGCAGATACTGGGAACGCCGCTCTTCCTTGATGTGATACTTGTCTTTGTTGGCTTCGAAGTGGGCTCGCAGTTCCGCCTCGGCCGGATTGAGCTTCTTCTTGGCGGCCTCTTTGTCAAACAGGACGTACTGCACCTGTGCTTCCTGGTTCTGGCGCACGAAACCCTCGCGAATCATCTTTTCCGGAACGACAAGGGAGTCGGTCAACAGGTTCATTATTTTTCTGGCCAAGGTGGTGTAGCGTATTCCCTCTTCGAACTGGTCGACCTCAATCCGGTTCGCAGCCAGCAGCCCTTTATAGGCTTCCACGCCGATAAATCCCGCCTGGGTGCGGAATTGTGGGGTGGTCTCGATGGCGTGGCTCACTTCCTCGGCAGTCACATCCAGCCCCATTTGCTGAGCGGCATAGGTCACAACCTTCACCTGGATGAGCGCGCTGAGTGTCTGATTGTCGATTCCCAGGCGCTTGAGCGTTTCGGCATCCGTCTTGTTTTTGCCGTCCGCGCTGTAACTTTCTACAAATCTGCGGTAAGTGTCCGTGAATTCCTTAATGGTAATGGTTTGCCCGGCGACGGAGCCCACGGAGTTGTCCAAGCCCTGGATGCCGATATCTTGTCCTGGAACGAAGAGCAGCAACATCCCCATGCCAAGGCTGATGATGACAAGCCATAAGATGAGCTTTAGCCGCTTTTTGCGGCGCATGATATTCAGCATGTTGAGTTATAGCCTCCCAATAAAATGGCGGAAGCTGTAAATTATAGCATATGAAGTCGTCCTGCAAGCGGCAGATTCTGCAATTTCTGGCGCCAAATCGCTTGTAAACTTGACATTTAGATGTATTTGGAGTCAAAGTACGGTCGGATTACGCCGTTGCGTGCATATGGCGTGGAATCCGCGAGGTGGGGTGTACTTCCGTCTCGCGCAATCCGGCAGGTAGGAGTGTACATACTTTCAGGCCGGATTGAGATATAGTAAAATCTCTGGTTTGTCACGAAAAGGGGATGGGGCAGTGGGCATGCAGCCGTGTGTTGCACGGCCGGCGCCATACTGCGGGATTATTAATAAAGCCTTGATAAGACAATCTTTCTGGGCATTGGTGTGGCTGCCGGACGGATGCCGGTGGTTCTCGAGAATGGACCGGCTGTGAAGGCTCTGGATTTTTTCAGAATCTCCAATTCGGACAACGCCACGAACAGATCAGCCTGAATGACGGACATAGCGGAATTTCAAAAGGTCGGAGTCGTCTACAAATCTCAGTGCCCCCAGGTTCTCGCGCACCAGGAGGCATCGTGCTGGGAGTTTGTTTTTATTGACCAGGCGGAACTTGGCGGCCTGACCGGTCCCCAGGTTGATTTCCTGGTTGTCTTTTTCCCTTTTGACGAGTCCCCCGAGCTTCGCCATGAGCTCAGGGTTCTTTTCCCGGACGCCGAATTGATCGGATACGTAAGCTCGTCGGCGACCGCCATGGACGGGCTGGTTGGCCGTGACGGCGCGATCCCGGTCGTCAATCTCCCCTTGAGCGCGCCGTTCGCCAATTTTTTGCTCGAGAGTTTCGCCACCATCCGGGTGGGTCGGCAGGAACAGCAGCTGATCTGCCACCAGGTGGACGAGCTGCGCACGTTCTTTGACGCCTTCATCAACATGGTGGAATCCTCAGGGACGACTTCGGATCGCAAGCCGGCCATCACGCGCCTGCTCAAAGACATCCTCGCGCGGCTGAATGCGCAGGAGTGCCTCATTTACCTGTGCAATGATGAAGGAGTGACGCTGAACCGCGCCTACGGAACGGGAAATATCGCGGACATCGACATTTTCGAACACCAATCCAACAGCAACCTGGTGGACCGGGTCCTGAGGACCGGCACTCCCTTTCTGGACGAGAATCTTGATTTTCCCATCAAGACGGCGGCGGGTTCCGGGTGCGCCCGCATTGAATCCGTCTTCTGTCTGCCCCTGGTGCACCGGAACCAGAGAATCGGCGTGATCGAGATTCTCAACAAATCGGGGCGCCGGTTCACGGACGATGACCGCAGTCTGATGAGTATGCTGGTCCGTCCGCTCGCCGTGGCGCTCAGCACGATCCGGATGTTTGATCAGGCCGAACGGCTGACGAACACCGATGATCTTACCAAGCTTTACAATTACCGTTACCTCATGCACTATTTGGAGGCCGAAGTGAAACGCTGCCTCCGGTACAAAAAGAAGGTCTCCCTCCTTTTCATCGACGTGGACGGTTTCAAGCGCGTCAACGACACGTACGGCCACCTGGTAGGCAGTTTGGCGCTGGCCGAAATCGGGCAGGTGCTGCGCAAGATTCTGCGCGAAACCGATGTGGTCGGAAGATACGGCGGGGATGAGTTCGTGGTGGTTTTGCCGGAGACCCCGCTGAATGGCGCGCTCACGATCGCCGAGCGCATCCGGAAGAAGATAGAGGATTATGAGTTTGTCGCGCAGGATCTCAGTATTCATCTGACCGTCAGTCTCGGGGTGGCCAATTGTCCCAAGCACACGCTGGCGGCGGATGGGCTGATCAAAAAGGCGGATGCTGCGATGTATCGCGCGAAGGAGCTTTCCAAGAACAGCGTTAAAGTGGCGGTATAGCCTTCAGGATTCTATGAATCTCAGATCTTTGTTCAGTGTTTTTTCCAGCGACCTTGCCATCGATTTGGGAACAGCGAACACGCTGGTCTTTGCCAAGGGACGCGGCATCGTGGTCAACGAGCCTTCCATCGTCGCGCTGGATAGAAACAACAAGCGGGTGCTGGCGGTCGGGCGTGAAGCCAAGGAGATGCTCGGGCGGACGCCGGCGGACATCGTTGCCGTCAAACCGATGAAGGACGGCGTCATCGCCGATTTCGACGTTACCGAGGTGATGCTGAAATATTTCATCAAAAAGGCCCACCAGCGCAACCACCTTCTCAGCCCGCGCATTGTCATCGGAATTCCCGCCGAAATCACCCAGGTGGAAAAGCGCGCCGTCCAGGAATCGGCGCTGCGTGCCAAGGCGAGCGAAGTCTATCTGGTGCAGCAAGCCATGGTCGCGGCGATCGGCGCCGGTCTGCCGATCACGGAAGCCTGCGGCAACATGATCATCGACATCGGCGGCGGGACGACGGACATCGCCGTGATCTCGCTCTCCGGCATCGTATACAGCCGGTCCGTGCGCGTGGCGGGCAACGAGATGGATGAGGCGATCATCCAGTACATCAAGCGCAAGCACAACCTGCTCATCGGCGAGCGCACCGCGGAAATGATCAAAATCCAGATCGGATCGGCGGCCCCGCTTGAAAAGCCGCTGACCACCGAGATCAAGGGGCGCAATTTGATCGAAGGGATTCCCAAGACCGTCACGATCTGCGACGAGGAAATCCGAGAAGCGCTCAGCGACAGCATCGGCATCATCATCAACGCGCTCAAGGTGGCGCTCGAACGGACTCCGCCCGAACTCTCGGCCGACATCATGGACCGGGGCATTGTGCTCACCGGCGGCGGCGCGCTGCTGAAACGATTCGACAAGAGAATCGCGGACGAAACCGGGCTCCCGGTCTTTATCGCCGAGGATCCGCTCTCGTCGGTCGTGATGGGCACGAGCAAGATGCTCACCGACTTCAGGCTGCTGCGGAGGATTTGTGTCCACTGAGTTGGCGTCGAGAGGGGAAGGCCGGATCCTCTATGTCCTCATCGGACTTCTTCTGCTTCACCTCACGCTGATCTCGATTCAGGTGGAGGACCCCTCGGGCACACTGTTGTACAAACGCTGGATCCTGTCGGCTGCCGCCCCCATCCTCAAGGTAACCTCGGGCCTGTCCCAGGCGGCCGGAAATCTGTGGCGCGGCTATATCTGGCTTCATGGCGCCCGCGGCGAAAACGCCCGGTTGCGCGAGGATGTGCGCCAGCTTCAGCTCATGAACAGCAGCCTGGTGCGGGCGCAGGAAGAGAACGAACGTCTGCGACGGTTGCTCGGATTCAATCCAACGCTGCCGTACCGGACCACCGGTGCGCGGGTGATCGGAAGGACTCCCAATTTTCTTGCCAATACGCTCTACCTGGACCGCGGTTCCGAGGACGGGATCCGGATGAATCTGCCGGTGGTTGCGGATGGCGGAGTGGTGGGGCGGACCGTCCTGATCACGCGCGGCAGCTGCCAGGTGCAACTGCTGAGTAACGCGGATGCATCCATAGGCGTCATTGTCGAACGCACCCGGGTCCCGGGCGTATTGCGCGGCACCGAGAACATGGTGCTGGATCTCCGGTACATCAGCAATACCGAGGATGTGATTGCGGGAGACACCATTGTCACCTCGGGGCTGGACGGGATTTATCCCCCGGGACTGCCCGTGGGGAAGGTGGTGGATTCAGCCAAGGGGAAGACCGGATTTCGCGCATTGAAAGTCGCCCCCGGCGCAGATCTGGTCCGCATCGAAGAGGTTTTGATTTTGACGGGACCGCCGGGAGCGGCGGCGGTTCCACCCGCCGCGGATGCGGGAAAGTAGCACGCAAGCAGGACACCCGACATGAAGTACCTATACCTGGCCGGCACATCCTTTCTGGCGATCATGGCCCAGATGATCGTGGGGAAGAATTTTTTCCTTTTCAATTTTGTCGACCTGTCCCTGATCTTGATCTGCTATTGGGCGCTCTACCGCAGCCGCACCCAGGCGCTGTTCGTGGGCTCGCTCACCGGAATCCTCCAGGATGCGGTTCTCGGCTGGCCGCTCGGCTACAACGGTTTCGGCAAAACCCTGGCGGCCTTTACGATGGCCGAGGCCTCGCGCCGGTTTGATGTCGAAGGGGCCTGGATTCGCTTCATCCTGATGGCGGTGTCATCGTGTCTCAGTTCTTTCAGCATATTCGCATTGTTCCTGCTCCTGCAACGCTCCTCCAGCAGCATTTATATGGGCGCTTCGCTCATGCAGGCTCTGATCACCGCCGGCATGGGTGCGCTCCTGTTTGCCGCAATTGATGCATACAGGCACGTCTACACCAAAAGAGTAGGTTGATGGTCAAGCTGCAGCTGGAATCCAACCGGCAACCGATCCAGCGAAGACTGAATTGGCTCTATCCTCCCATGATCGTGATCTTCGCACTGCTGGGCGCCCGCCTCTGGTGGCTGCAGATCCTGCAGGGAGCCGAGTACAGCCGGCTGGCGGAACGGAACCGCATGCGCAGCATACCGGTGGCGGCGGCCCGCGGGCCGATTCTCGATCGCGATCGCCGGCCGCTCGTCGACAATCGCCCTTCTTTGAATATCGTGCTCTACCGGGAGCTGATGAAGGATCTGGATGCCACCACCGCATACGTTGCCCGGAGCCTGGCCGTTCTTCCCGACCAACTGGCGGCGCAACTGCGCCGGAACCGGCGCGCCGGATCCTATCAGCCGATTGTGATTAAAGAGGATGTGGGCATTGAGGATGTATCGGTGGTCGAGGCTCACCAGATGGAGCATCCGGAAATCCAGCTGTCGCCCGAGCCGCGCAGGCGTTACCGGTACGGAAATCTCGCCGCTCATGTTCTCGGTTACCTCGGCGAAATCTCGGAAGATGAATTGGCCAGGAGCGCGTTTCCGGGTGTCCAGGGCGGCGAACTCGTCGGCAGGTCGGGAGTTGAAAGAACCTATAATCAATATCTGGTCGGCAGGAACGGCAGCCGGGAAGTGCTTGTCGACAGCCTGGGCCGTGAACTCGGGATGGTTGCCGAGACGGATGCGGCGATCGGCGGCGATCTTCAGCTGACGATCGATTACGATCTCCAGGTCCAGGCAGAGTCTCTCCTGGCCGGCAAGGTGGGGACTGCGATTGCCATGGATCCGCGCACCGGTGAAATCCTGGCCATGGCCAGCTCTCCGTCGTTTAGCCCCAAGAGCTTTTCACCCCGGATTTCCGCCAGGGAATACAATGAAATCACCGGCAATCCCGATCGGCCCCTCCAGAACCGGGCAGTCCAGAATGCCTACCCGCCGGGATCGATCTTCAAGCTGGTCATGGCCTATGCCGGACTGGTGGAAGGATATGTCGATGAAGATACCCATGTAATCTGCCGCGGTTCGGAATTGTATTATGACCGCGTGTTTCATTGCTGGTACGCAAGCGGCCATGGGGATATCAACCTGGAAGGCGCGATCACCTACTCCTGCAACATATTTTTCTACACACTTGGCCAACGCCTGGGCATCGACCGGATTGCCGCGCGCGCTCATGAACTCGGATTCGGCACGGTCACCAACATCGATCTGCCCAGCGAACGCACCGGGGTGATGCCTTCCCAGGAATGGAAGCGGAGGGCAAAAAAGCAGAACTGGTACGCCGGCGAAACGATCTCGGTCTCCATCGGCCAGGGGTCCGTTCAGGCAACCCCCATGCAGGTCCTGCGCGCGGTGAGCGCGATCGTCACCGACGGCAAACTGGTCACTCCCCATCTGCTTTTGCAGGCGGAAAATGCCCCCAAGCCCGAGTGGCCCGCAACGCAGCTCCCGATCAGGAAAGAGGACGCTTCCAGGATCCGCGCCGGAATGTGGGCGAGCGTCAACAACTCCGGCACGGGGATCGAGGCGGCGATCCCGGGACTCGATATCTGCGGAAAAACCGGGACTGTGCAGTTGATCGGTTCGGAACGCATGAAGGAAATAGCGGCCGATGATGCCGCCGAATTTGCCAACCATGCCTGGTTTGCCGGTTTCGCAAGCCGTGACAATCCCGAGATTGCCGTCGTGGTCTTTCTCGAACACGGCGGCGGGGGCGGCGCTGCCGCCGCGCCCCTGGCCAAGGAGCTCTTCCGGGCCTACTTCGAGAAGAAAACGCAGGCCGCGAAAAAGGCGCAAGCCGCGGACCGTTCCGGAGGTGTGCGTTGAGATTGAATCAGAGGCTGGCCCTCAGCTTTGACTGGCTTTGGCTGCTCGCGCTGCTCCTGCTGTCGGCGACGGGGATCGCCGCAATCTGGAGCACGACCCAGGGCACCAGCCTCAGCTATTATGTGGGCCGCCAGCTGATCTACCTCGCGGTGGCTTTCCTGGCTTTCCTGGTGCTGCTCTATTTCGATTACCACCTTTATACCGACTACATTGCTTTCGCATACCTGATCGGGATGGCAGTCCTCACGCTCGTGCTGGTGGCCGGCCACACGGTGCATGCCAACAAGAGCTGGCTCAAAATGGGCACGGTCAACTTCCAGCCCTCGGAACTGATGAAGATTCTGGTGATTCTTGGGCTCGCCAAATACTATGCGGATTCCGACCGGGATCATCTCGAGACTTCTGAGCTGGTGGTGGGCGGCTTGATCGTTCTCGCTCCCATGCTCCTGGTCATTTTGCAGGGGGATCTGGGCACGGCGGTCACATTCCTGCCAATCTACGCCGGCCTTTCCTTTCTGGGCGGGCTCAAGCGCAAGCACATGGTGGTGCTCCTGGTTGCCTGTGCGTTGGCCGCTCCGGCAGCGTGGATGATGCTCAAAGAACACCAGCGTGACCGCATCGAAAGCGTCCTCAATCCTTCCAGTGATCCCCGCGGGGTCGGGTATCAGCCCCAGCAGTCGAAAATAGCCATAGGATCGGGCCAGTTTCTGGGCAAGGGTTGGAAGCAGGGGACCCAAGGGCAATTGGGATTCCTTCCGGCGAGGCATACGGATTTCATTTTTGCGGTGCTCTCGGAAGAGCACGGGTTCCTTGGCAGCAGCCTCCTGCTGGGCTTGTTTCTCTACATTTCCCTGCGGCTCCTGCGCGCCGCGCGGGAGGCTAAGGACAAGATCGGGTCCATGATTGTCATGGGCGTGCTCTCGGTCTTCGTTTTCCACGCGCTCGTCAACGTGGGAATGAACCTGGGGATGCTGCCCATCGCGGGAATTCCTCTTCCGTTTGTCAGTGCAGGGGGATCCTCGCTGCTCTCGCATTTCGCCGCGATGGGCCTGTGCATGAACATCAACATGCGGCGGTTCGTGAACTAGGAGAAGCCGGAAGCCAGAAGCCCGGAGCCAGAAGAGACCCATGGAGGTTTCGAATCGGCGATGGAGATGAACTCGACGCATAATGGCCTAATATTTTTGTTGTGACTTCATTGTGGAGTATACTTCGGTCTCAGCTGGCGTGCGGCAAGCGCCGCAAGCGGCCACGGATTCCATGGTCTCCTCCGGGGGGGCGTCCCGGGAAGCCCGTGCAATCCGTGATGGATTTGGCAAGGAATCAACCGGCCTGTGGAATCATGGGACCGGCACAAAACATTAACGCAAACAGCCGGAACAGGGTGTTTGCGGCTGATTGGAATTCAGGCAGTGAACGGCCATTGATGAAGATCTCCACCAGCTTTAGCCGGCAGGGCCATGCGTATCAAGAGACCGATTTTGAGGGGATTCCCGGGCTGATGCCTGCAAAGGACCCGACGGGCAAAGCCTGTCGCCCGGGGCTTGCGCATGCTGCACGAGTTGGGGCTGCAATCCGGCTCGATCCGGGGCCGGGAGACCGTTCGGATCACGGTGCAACCCGGTAAGAGATGCGGGTTGAGGCCGCCGGATCCGAGATTCTGCCGTTCTGCCGCTCAAGAGATTTGGATTGCCGTTGAGATTTCTGCGCTGCACCGAGAAGGTCCTGCGACCTCGTTCCGCCTGCCGCCCGCCTGTTCCGACACTCATGGGAGTGAATTCATGATCAAGGAAATGATCGTCAACAGCAGTGCGCTCGAGACCAAGGTCGCCATTTTGGAGGATGACCAGCTTGCGGAACTCTACATCGAACGGAGCCGCAATCGGGGCATTTTGGGAAATATCTACAAGGGACGGGTCACCAAGGTGCTCCCCGGGATGCAATCCGCATTCGTGCAGATCGGACTGGAAAAGGACGCATTTCTCTATGTTTCCGACTTTGTCGAAGACACCGAGGAATATGAGAAGGTATTTGCGGAGGCCGAGGAGAAGGCTGAAAGCGCCATTACCGAAATAGAGGTACAGGAAAAACCCATCCGCCGCGAGCGCGACCGGGAAAGGCGCATGGAAAAGCCCCGCAGCTGGCGCGACCGCAAGGAACGGCAGGAGCAGGTCCGACCCGGTGCAGCGGCCGCCGCGGCCCGGGACGAAGTGCAGGTGGAAGTCGATCGCTGGAACATCTCCCAGGAAACTGACCGCAATCTCGAGAATGATCCGGCTTTCGCAGTCAAGGATGCTGCCGGTGGGATACCGGTTCCCCCGCCATTGCCCGTCTTCCAGGGCGGAACTTCAGGGACTCCATCGATGGCGCGCCCCCAGGCTGATGAACCAGCCGGCGCCCAAACGGATGACGGAGCGCCGCCGGTCGCGCCCGAACCGGCGCCCCTGGATTCGGCTTCCCTGGGAGATGGCGGCGGCGAGGTGCTCCCCTTCACTGTGGGTGCCGATGGAGGCTCGGCCGGGTTCAATGCGCGCAGGCGCGGGCCGGGCGCACGGCGCAAGCGGTTTGCCGCGGCGCGCCATACCAAAAAACCCGAACGCCAGTCCATCGATGACATGCTGCGGGAAGGCCAGGAAATCCTGGTGCAGATCGCCAAGGAGCCGATTGCCAAGAAGGGCGCCCGGGTTACCAGCCACATCGCCCTTCCCGGGAGATATCTGGTCTACATGCCTACCGTGGACCACGTCGGCGTATCCCGTAAAATCGGATCGGAAGCGGAGCGGCTCCGCCTCAAGGACGTGATTCTCAAGCACCGGGACCGGTTTGCTGGCGGTGTGATCGTCCGCACGGCGGCCGAAGAGCACAGCGAAGAGGACTTGACCAGCGACCTGAATTTCCTGGTCAAAGTGTGGGAGGACATCCGTGCCAAAGCGGAGAAGGTTTCCGCCCCCCGGCTGGTCCATTCGGAGTTGAACCTCGTCCAGCGGCTGCTGCGCGATCAGTTCTCCTTTGAATTCGCCGCCATCCGCGTCGACGACGAGCTTGCGTACCAGACCGTACTCGAGTTCGTGGACAAGATCTATCCGAATCTCGTGCATCGTGTTAAGCTCTATACCAAAGAAACCCCCATTTTCGATGAGTATGGGATCACCTCCGACATCGACAAGCTCCTGCAGCCGAAGATCTGGCTCAAGAGCGGCGGCTATATCGTGATCAACCAGACGGAGGCCCTGGTCAGCATCGATATCAACACGGGAAAATTCGTCGGCCGGGGCAACAGCCTGGAAGAGACCATCACGCGCACCAATCTCGAGGCTGTCAAAGAGGTGGCCAAGCAGATCCGCCTGCGGGATCTGGGCGGCATCATCGTCATCGACTTCATCGATATGGATGAGCGCAAGAACCGGAAACGGGTCATGGAGGCGTTGTCACAGGAGTTGGCGCGCGACAAGGCTCCCAGCAAGATTCTGGAGTTCAACGAATTCGGCCTCGTTGCCATCACCCGGAAGCGGGTGAAGCAGTCGCTCGAACGCGCTCTTTGCCAGCCCTGCCCGTATTGTTTCGGGTCTGGAATGGTAAAGTCGGTGGCGACGACCTGCTACAATATCTTCTACGAAGTGGAAAAGATGAAGGGCGCGCTGAAGGATCAGCATGAAATCATGATCCGCGTCCACCCGGACGTGGCCCGCGCGCTGCGCGAGACCGAGTCCACCGTAATCGACGAGATCCGCAACCTCCTGGACGGCGACGTGCTGATCAAGTCGGACCCAACCCTGCACCTCGAGCATTTCAACATCGTCACATAAGAAGGAGTCAGGAGTCAGGAGACAGTAGAAAAACAGAGTGCCAATATATCCCGATTCCGAAGTTGATGCTTCCCAAAAGCTCCTGTAAGTCCTGTTGGGCCTCGCTTTAGCCCGGCTGACCGATCGTATTGGGCGGGCTTCAGCCTGCCCCCACAGTTTCTGGATTTACCCATTTCAATACAAGTCGGGCTCAAGCAATCACCTCAACTTCGGAGGTTGGATTCGACATTTATTCTGACTCCTGACTCCTGACTTCTGACTCCTTCAAAATCTATATGCCAAAACAAGTGCGGAGATCAGCCGTGGCGAAAGGCTGCGCCCATTTCTGAGACTCACGCCTCCGATTCCTTGGCCTTGTTCCAGAGCGCATCCATTTCTTCGAGCGGTGTGTCTCGAAGTTCGCGTCCCTGCCTTTTGATTTCGGATTCCAGGTAGCGAAAGCGGCGGTCGAATTTCCGGTTGCTGCGCCGCAACGCGGTTTCGGGATCGATCCCCATGAATCTGGCGATGTTGACGACTACAAAAAGCAGGTCACCGACCTCATCGGCGGTCTGGGGGCCGGCGTTCGCATTGTGGGCTGCCAACAGCTCGGCGGTCTCTTCCTCGAGCTTGCCGACGATGCTTTGGAGGTCCGGCCAGTCGAATCCGACCCGCGCCGCCTTGGCCGTCATCTGATAGGCTTCGTGCAGGGCCGGGAGTCTCGAAGGGATGCCGTCCAGAAGAGACTGCTCCGATTCCGGCAGGGATGAGGAGGGGACACCCTTTTCGTCTGCCTTGATGTCCTCCCAATTTCTCAGGATGTCCCCGGAGGTTCTCAGGTCCGCGCCGCCAAACACATGGGGATGACGCCGGATCATCTTTTCATACAGCCGGTCAATCACGTCTCCGAGGTGAAACTCCCCGTTTTCCTCGGCAATCCTGGAATGAAACACGATCTGGAAGAGCAGGTCTCCAAGCTCCTCTTTCAGTGCGGAAGGGTCGGTGCCGTCCAGTGCATCCAGCACCTCAAACGCTTCCTCAATCAGCATCGGCTTGAGGGTCTCGCGCGTCTGCTCGCGGTCCCAGGGACAGCCGCTTTCGCCGCGCAGGCGCGCCACGAGGTCCACCAGTTTCTGAATGTCCGCTTGTTTTTGCATTTCGCAATAATACGGTTTGGGCGGGCCCGAATCCAGCGGCACAATCTGTTTGCCTATGTCCACTGTCTGGATCGCAGAAACCGCTGTTTCGTGGCTGTTTTGATTTCTTTTGTTTCGTGATAGCATTTTCACCGGATCGGACTTCCGGGGGTGCATATGGCGAAAGAAGAGGAAGATCAGAGTTTCAAGGTGACTGACAAGCGGCACTTCGACGAAGAGGGGAGGCTGCGCAGCTCGGTCGAGGAGAAACGCGATGAGCCGGCAGTTGCGAAAGGTCCAGGCAAGGCCGACGCCCGTCAGCCCGGTCCGGAGGCGCCTGGGACCGGCGCGCGCATCGATTTTCCTTCCTATATTCTGTCCTACTACACACAGAGCCTGGTGCTGTTGGGGGAAGTCCCCAACCCCTACACGAACCAAACGGAGGAGGATCTGGAGGCGGCCCGCCACACCGTCGACATCCTGGGCATGCTCAGGGAAAAGACCAAAGGCAACCTGGCGCCCGGAGAAGAAGAACTGCTGGAAAGCGTGCTTTACGAAGTGCGCATGAAATACATGGCCAAGATCAACAAGATCAAGCTGCCCTAGACAGGTACATGAAGGTACTTTACGACCTGGAGGAACTCCCCGCCGACCTGCCGCATCCTGTGGCGACCATCGGCAATTTCGACGGCATGCACCTTGGGCACCAGCAGCTCATGCGCGATCTGGCGGCACGCGCGGAGCAGACCCACGGCACTCCGGCGGTCGTGACCTTCCACCCGCACCCACTGCAGGTCCTGGCGCCGAACAACGCCCCCAGGCAGATTCAGACCCTGGATCAGAAGCTTGCGGCCATGCAGCGGCTCGGGATCCGCCTCGTGGTGGTCATCCCATTCACTCTGGAATTGGCAAAAACGCGGGCCCGGGATTTCGCCCTGGCGATTCTCCGCGACAAGCTCAAGATTCGGGAAATCTATGTCGGCCCCAATTTCGCCTTCGGCCACCGGCGCGAAGGGAGTTTCAACCTGCTGAAAGAGATCGGCGCCGAGACCGGGTTTTTCACCGGAAGAATCCATCAGGTCCAGTTTCGCGGCAATCGTGTCTCCAGCACGGCGGTGCGCCAGGCCCTGGTTGCCGGCCAGGTGGCGCTTGCGCGCAGGCTCCTCGGTCGTCCGTTCGAGCTGCAAGGCGAGATCGTCCATGGCGCCGCCGTCGGCTCCGGCATCAAGGTTCCCACGGCGAACCTGCGCACCAGGAACGAGCTGATCCCACGCAATGGCGTCTACGCCGTCATCATGAAGGTTGCAGGCGGGCGCTATTACGGCGTGACCAATATCGGACACCGTCCGACGGTTAATCCGAAAGCGGGGGATTCGGAGGTTAGCATCGAAACTCACCTTTTCGATTTCCAGGGGGACCTCTACGGTCAGGAGGCCGCCCTCGAATTGCTCCTTCATATGCGTGACGAGAGGCGCTTTCCCGACACCCGTTCGCTGGTGGCACAGATAGGCACGGATATCGGAAGGGCGCGGCGCTACCTGAAATGGTTCGAACGGACGGCGCCGCGCGAGTGGGTGGGAAATGTCCGGTAAAGGGAGGATTCGTGGCCGTTACGCGTGAGGAAGTGCTGAAGATCGCCGGGCTTGCCAGGTTGCAGTTCAGCGAAACGGAACTGGATACCTTTGTGGAACAGTTCCAGAGCATTCTCGGCTACATAGAAAAACTGAAGGAAGTCGATATTGACGGAGTCGAGCCGACGAGCTACGCGGCGCACGCAGATGACAAAAGCATGTTTCGCGGGGACACGCCGCAGCCATCCCTGCCCGTGGCCGAAGCACTCAGGGACGCGCCGGATCACGGCCATGATCATTTCCGGGTTCCCACGGTCATGAAATAGTAGCTCGACAGGTAAGCCTGCGCTAAAGAGGGGATTGCGTGAAACTGGACAATGCTTGCGAACTTCGCGATGCCGTAAATGACGGCAGGGTCACCGCCGTGGAGGTGGCAAAAGCAGCCTGCGCGCGGATGCAGTCCGCCGATCCGATCCTGAAGGCGTTTGTCGCGGTGGACACGGTGCGCGCTCTGGCTTGCGCGGCGGAAGTCGACCGCGCGGTGCAATCAGGAAAATCCATGCCTCTGGCCGGAGTGCCGGTTGCGGTTAAAGACAACATCTGTACGCGCGGCCTTGCGACGACCTGCTGTTCCAGGATCCTCGAGGGGTTTCTGCCTCCCTATGACGCAACGGCGGCGGGCCGCCTGGAACGCGCCGGCGCCATCATCGTGGGCAAGACGAACTGCGATGAATTCGCCATGGGATCGTCCACGGAAAATTCCGCATTGCAGGTCACGCGCAATCCTTACGACCTGGAACGGGTCGCGGGCGGCAGCAGCGGCGGCAGCGCGGTGGCGGTGGCGGCCGGAATGGCAGCGGTTGCGCTCGGTTCCGAAACCGGCGGATCGGTGCGCCAGCCCGCATCCTTCTGCGGCGTATATGGCCTGAAGCCGACCTACGGCAGGATCTCGCGCTATGGACTCGTCGCTTTTGCCTCGTCGCTCGATTGCATCGGGCCCTTTGCCCATAATCCCCGCGACCTCGCGCTTCTGCTGTCGGTCATTGCCGGATGGGATGAGCATGATGCCACATCTTCATCCGTGCCTGTTCCGGACTGCCTCGCTGCCCTGGACGAGCCCTTTGCCGGATTGCGCATTGGAGTCCCCAGAGAATATTTCGGCGCCGGGCTGGACGGGGATGTCAGGGAAGCCGTCGGACAGGCGCTACGCAATGCCGAAGCCCTGGGCTGTTCGCTGACGGAAGTTTCCATGCCGCATACCGAATATGCCATTGCCGATTACTACATCATCGCGCCTGCCGAAGCCAGCTCGAACCTGGCGCGGTATGACGGCGTGCGCTATGGTTTCCGGGCGGCCGGGGCGGATGATCTCGGCCTGATGTACCAGCGGAGCCGGAGCGCGGGATTCGGTCCCGAGGTAAAGCGCAGGATCATGATCGGCACTTACGCGCTTTCTTCAGGCTACTACGAAGCCTATTATGGCCGCGCCTTGCGCGTGAGAACGTTGATCCGGCGTGATTTTGACCGGGCATTCGAAAACGTTGACCTGCTGCTCGCCCCGGTCAGCCCGACCGCGGCCTTCAGAATCGGCGAGAAGACCGAGGATCCGCTGCAGATGTATCTGTCCGATATCTATACCGTGACTGCCAACCTGGCCGGTGTCCCGGCGCTTTCGCTGCCCATCGGCTTTACGCCCGCAGGATTGCCGGTAGGCCTCCAGATTATTGCCGGCCGGTTCCAGGAAGCCGTCCTGCTGAGATTCGCCGAAGCATATGCCAAGGCATTTCCGGTTACAGCCCCCGCACTCAAAGTCTAGCACGCAGAGGAACACGCGGAGGCATGATCAAGCCACCGCCCCTGGCGGCATAACTCGCAAAGACTCTGCCGTCCGGCTTGAGATTTTCGATTTTTTTGCGGAAGACTTCGGCAGAAGCAACGGAGCCGCGCGCGTGCGCAAGCGGATATTTTACAGTCCGGACCTCCTCGGCGATCGCGGCTGCAGCTATATGCCATCCGCTTGCTCACGCGCGCGGCTCCGAAATAGCGCCGGATCGCGGTATCAATGCCCGTTCATGTTCGCCATCCGGCGGGCGTCTCGGAAGACCTTCATTATGCTGCTTGCGTTGCGGGGGCAGCTGATGGATTGGTCGGTCGTTTTTTTTCGCTCAATATTCGCATCCGGCAGTTAGAAGGGGTATGAGGTACTCCTATGTGGTCGGAGTGATGATGCTGGCGCTCGGCGGCGTCCCTGTATCCTATCCGCAGTCGCTCGTGGAAGTGGCGCGCAAGGAGGCCGAACGCCGGCAGAATCTCAAGGAGGTGCAGGCCCGGCAGATCGACGGCGCAGATCCATCCCGGATTGCGCCGGAGGGCTCCATCAGCACGTCTTCTCCAGTGCCCGGTCCTGCGGCTGCAAAAGCGGCTCCCGTCAGGCAGGAATCCCGCGAGTCGCTCCGTTCGTATCAGTCACGGCTTCAAAAGCTCGATCGCGACATTGCCCAGACCGAACAGAAATTGAAAGTCCTGCGTTTGCGTGTGGATGCCGAGCGCTGGGCCCCCGCTAAAACCACGAAGGGCTCCGTAAGCACCGGATCCACCTCGGCAGTGGACCAGATGCGCTGGCAGATCACGGAGCTGGAAGCGAAACTGGCTGACCTCCGGGACGAACGAAGCAACGTTTTTCAGGCCGGAAAGCGGGCCGGATATTTGCCCGGCGAACTGGAGGGACGCGTGCGCTGATCGGGTGTAATCGGAAATGGGATTCAGTGCTTGCCGCCGCTCTCAGAGCGAATTGGGCTAAAAAAACAAAAGCGCCACCGATTCCACGGATTCAAAAGACCTGGCGGATGATACATTTGAACCAGCCAAGGGCTGCGCCCTTGATATCCCGGCAGAAGCTGTTGGATATGGAAGCCAACAGCCGGGAGGATACAGAGCCGCGCGCGTTAGCAAGGGGATATTTAAAAGTCAAACAACTGGCGTCCAATGCGGCGGCAAGGACTGCAAATATCCGTTTGCTGACGCGCGCGGCTCTGTTCGCTTACATGCCATCATGTGTGCACTGCCCACTGTCTGAATCGCAGTTCTTGCTTATAACGAGAACAAAATTCTCGTAACGCAGCACATAACGGTTTGAAGTGACTTACTTGGTCTCTTTCTTTTTCTTTGCCCAGTAGGCTTTCATTTTTTCTGCGCGGGCCAGGTTGGCGGCGGAAGGTGCGCCTGGTTTGGCGCCTCGGGCCTTTGCACGCTTGGGTTTCGCGGAACGGGCTTTTCTTGCCGCCCAGATCTGCTTCATTCTGATTGAGTGCCTCTTGCGCTCCGCCGCGGTTCTGGCTCTGCGCTTTTTCGACGGCTTGGCAACGGCCGCCGCCGGAGGGGTTCCGCCGGCAAATTGGGCAATCTCGCTTCTCAGCTGAGAAATTTCAGCTGCCACCGCGGCTTCTCTTACATGCAAGGCTTCCAAAGCCAATTCGATAATTTTCTTCCTGTCCATATCACCTTTCTGCGGGAGCAGGGGGTAAGCCGCCGGTCAGGCGGCATGCTCCGCAGCCATAGACTACGGCATAGTCCTGTTAATTTGCAAGCCGTATTCATAAATAGATTGATAGCGGCTTATTGTCTGCCGGATCTGGTTGGCGCCGTATCGGGTATCACTTTATAGTGGCGAAGTGCTTTGGGCATGTGGGAACCGACGGATCCGATGATAATAATCAATAGCAGCCAGAGGACGCGGTAGTTCCACTGCCAGGCAATCAGGGCCGTGAGCAGGATTTTGGCGAATACCATCCATGCGCGGGCTTCACAATACCAGCGCCGGCCGGGATATGCTTCGACCATCATCAGGGCGGCGCCTGACAGGAGAGTCATATAGAGCCAGGCATGCAGGCGTTCAGGTTCCATGCCGAAATAGTGTCCGCCCGCCAGCACCGAGGTTACGGCAATGTGCGCCGTGCGCAACGCGATATTGCACGCCCGCACAGTCATGGATACCGTCTTTTCTCCCTGCGATCCATTTGCCGGGTATTTCATGATCTTCCAGTATCCAAGATGTCTTTCACGCCTGCCGTCGGAGTATATGCGATAATTCATGATAAGCTGTCAGGAAATCGTGGGGCAGGATGTGATTGCGCGGCAAAGGGAAGCTGCTTTGGATCCCGCCGCTATTCCCGGGAGGTTGCTCGATGATTCGATCCAAGGTGTATTGTGCAGCCGTCATTATGGTCCTCGGCCTTTTGTGCGCGCCTGCCGGGGCCTTCGCCCAGAAGCTGGTGTTTGTGGTCCGCCATGCGGAGCGTGCCGATGACGGCACATCCATGATGCACGGCCGCCCCGATCCGTCGTTGTCGGCGGCCGGCGCTGCGCGTGCTGCCAGGCTGGCGCAGATGTTGGCCGATTCCAATATCAAGGGAATCTACGTCACGGAATACCGCCGTACCCAGGAAACCGCCAAACCCCTGGCAGCAAAGCTCGGAATCGAGCTTCGGCAAGTGGACTCCGCCGATATCGCCGGACTCCTGCGCAGGCTTCGTGATGAATGTCCGGCAGATGTCGTGCTGGTGGTCGGTCACTCGAATACCGTTCCGGGAATTCTCAAAGCGCTGGGCGGCGACGATGTCAAAATCGCCGACGATGAGTACGACAATCTCTTCCTGATCGTGCCCCGGACGGGGACGATGACCCGCATCCGATTCCGCCCGTGACCAGAAGTGAAGTGGAATAGCGCGGGCGGCACTCGGCCCGCCCGCGGATCCGAAATGGCGCCGAATCGCAGTTTTCGATGCCCGTTCGTGTTCGCTATCCAGCGGGCCTCTCGGGGGCCCTTCGTCATACCACTCGCTTTGCGCTGACCGCGGGACACACTTGACACTGTGGGGGTATCACTTCTGGCAATGGTCAGGAGTCCGATTCATACTGCACGGAGTCCGGCCCCTGGGACCGCGGGCGTCTCGCCCGCAAAATACTCATGCATGCGCATCCCAGCGGCTTGCGCGGTCCGCCTCGGGATGCCGCAGCCGCCAATTTTAATCTTTAGGCGACCTTTTGCGGGCGAGACGCCCGCGGTCCCAGGGCCGGACGCCGCGATTTTTTGACCGAACTCAAGCATCGGCCGGCATGTCCGGGATGCGAATGGCATGAAAATCCAGCCCAACCCCACAGTGTCAAGTGTGGGATACAGCCAGCGCTTTGCGGGTGGAGGCTTACCATTCCACGGGCGCTGCGCCGTCTGGTGAACTCACCATTCATCAGGGTGGCAGGGAAGAGCAGGTTATTTTTCCCGCAGCAGTTGCTGGTAGGCTTCCCTGCGGGATATGCCACGCCGGCGGGCCACGGTTTTCAGCGCGTCTTTTTGGGACGCCCCGGATTCCCGCATCTCCTGCTCGAGGTGGGCTGTGACGGAAGCGGGCCATTCCGTGAGTCCGGGAGCGGCCGCCGGCCCGCCGCGGTCAACCACCAGGGTGATCTCACCGCGAAGCTGCGGCCTCGACTTCATCGCCTCGAGGATCTGCGACAGGCTGCCGGATAAGAGCTCCTCATGAATCTTGGTGAGTTCGCGGGCCAGGCAGGCGCGGCGGTCGCCGAAAGTCTCGATCATGTCTTCCAGAGAGGCAAGCAGGCGATGGGGCGCCTCATAAAATACCAGAGTCGCGGAGACCAATGCCGCTTCCTGCAGGATTCGCCGGCGCGCGCTTCGCTTGTGGGGAAGGAAACCGCCGAAGAAAAACCGGTCAGTCGGGAGGCCGGAAGCGGTGAGGGCAGTGATCGCCGCGGAAGCCCCGGGCACAGGCACCACAGGAATGGATGCAGCCCGGCATGCGGATACCAGAACATATCCGGGATCGGAGATCAGGGGCGTGCCCGCATCCGAGACCAGGGCAATCCTTTTTCCTGCTTTGAGAAGTGCCAGGATGTGCCGGCTGCGCTGCGCCTCGTTGTGCTCATGCAGGCTCTCGGACGGAGTCTTGATGCCGAAATGCCGGAGGAGGCGGGCGGTATGGCGCGTGTCCTCGCAGGCGATCAGGTCCGCCTCCTTTAACACCCGCAACGCCCGAAGAGAAATATCCTCAAGGTTGCCGATCGGAGTGGCAACCAGGTACAGAGTGCCTTTCGGGTATTGTGGTTCCGCCAAGCCTTCATGCTCCGCCGCAAACGGGTTTATGGCGCCGGCGCCACGGGGATGCGCCCCATGGCTGCCAGCATGTCGGCGACAGCCTGGCGCATGCCCACAAGCGCAGCGCGTGCCACGATGTTGTGGCCGATATTGAGCTCCTCAATGATGGGAATGTCCGAAATCAAGCGCACATTCCGGTAGGTAAGCCCGTGCCCGGCGAGAATTTTCAATCCCTTTTCCGCCCCCCGATTCGCGGCCACCACCACCTTCGCCAATTCCCGCTGCAATTCCGCACCGGCGAGATCGGGGCTGCGCGGGCATGTCTCGGAGTAGGCGCGGGTGTTGATTTCGATCATCGTGGCCCCGGTCCTGAACGCAGCATCGATCTGAGGCGGCTCGGGATCGATGAACAGGCTTACCTGGATGCCGCTGCCCTGCAACCTGCGGACCGCGGACGCAATCGGCCTCAGGTTGCCGATGACATCGAGGCCGCCCTCGGTAGTGACCTCCCCTTCCCGCTCCGGAACCAGAGTTGCCTGGTCCGGGCGCAGGTTGCGCGCGATGCGGACCATTTCGGCCGACGCCGCCATTTCAATATTCAGACGCGTCGTGATGCTTTCCTTCAGGCGCCGGACATCACTGTCGCGAATGTGCCTGCGATCCCCGCGCAAGTGGACGGTAATGCCGTCGGCGCCGCCCAGTTCTGCCAGGACCGCAGCCGCCACCGGATCGGGTTCAATGGCCTGCCGTGCCTGGCGGATCGTGGCGATATGATCGATATTCACTCCCAGCTTGGTCATAGTCATTCACCGTTGCTAAAGTAAATTCACACGGGTAATCCGCCACGCTTTGGAACCACGAAGACCCGGAAGACCGCAAAGCCATGCGTTTTCGCCTCCTCCGCAACCCTACCTTCGCGGTCTTCGAGGTCTTCGCGGTTCATGGTTATTGTTCCGCACTTAGTGAGACATCTTCTAATCGTCTTCCTTCAGGTTCTGCTCCAAATAATACGCCAGCCTGCGGATTCGCTCCAGAGTCCGCTCGCGTCCCAAAGCCAGCATTACCTCGAACAGGCCCGGAGCGACTCCCTGTCCGGTGAGCCCTACTCTCAGCGCATTGATCAACACGCCTGCCTTGATGCCGGTTTCCCGGGCGAGATCGCGCACATGCTGTTCCGTGGATTCGAGCGTAAAGCCGGGATCGCTTTCATAACGCTCGCGCAGCGCCGCAACCAATCGCTTGAGATGAGGATCGCAGAGAAATTTGGCGGCTGCTTCGGGATCGTATTCAAACCGGCCGGCAAAAAACGGGCGGAACCGGCTGCTGAAGTCTTTCAAGACCTGGACTCGTGTCTTAAGCAGCGCAATGGTTCTGTCCATCGTATCCCGATCGAGTTCGTCAGCCGCGCCGGGCCAGACATGCGAGGACCTGAGCTCGGCAATCACCCGGCGGCGCAGTTCCTCGGGCGCGGCCATGTTAATGTACTGGCTGTTGAACCAGTTGAGTTTTTCGATGCCGAACACGGCGTTGGCTTTTCCGACTCCCTCGAGAGTGAAGAGGTCTGTCAATTCCCGCCGCGACAGGATTTCCCGGTCTCCTCCCGGGGACCATCCAAGCAGCGACAGGAAATTGAAGAACGCCTCCGGCAGATAACCCATTTCCATATAGGCCATCACCGAAGTGGCGCCGTGCCTTTTGGAGAGCCGCTGTTTATCGGGTCCCAGGATCAACGGCAGGTGCGCAAACTCCGGCAGCGTCATGCCGGCCGCCCGGTAGAGCAGGATCTGTTTGGGAGTGTTGGAAATGTGGTCGGCGCCGCGGATCACATGGGTAATTTCCATGTCCAGGTCGTCCACCACCACGCCCAGATGGTAGGTCGGAATGCCGTCGGACCGAAGCAGGACGAAATCCTCAATCGTGGCATGGGCTATTTCAATCGGCCCGAAAACGGTATCGACATAGGAAGTCTTTCCCTCCGGGACCTGAAATCTCACTGCAAACGGTTCTCCGGCGTGCGCCCGTCCGGCGGAACCGTCCGCCGGGAGTGCGAGGCAGTGACGGTCATAGAGCCATGTCCCGCCGGTGCCCTCCTGGGCGTTCTTGCGGGCGGCGAGATCTTCGGGAGTGCAGAAGCAGCGGTATGCATGCCCGCTATTCACCAACTCATGCGCAAACGCGCGATAGCGCTCGAGGCGCTGCGATTGGAAGAAGGGGCCCTCGTCCCAATCGAGTCCAAGCCAGCGCATCCCTTGCAGGATGCCTTCCACCATCTCTTCCGACGAGCGTGCCAGATCGGTGTCTTCGATACGCAGGATGAATTTGCCACCTTGGTGGCGCGCAAACAGCCAGTTGAACAACGCAGTCCGCGCGCCGCCCACGTGCAGGTAGCCGGTCGGGCTGGGCGCAAAGCGAACACGCACGGTCGAAGCCATTTCAATTCTCCAAGGCGTCCGTAAAGAGTATCAAGATACTATGCTTGTGATTCAGACGATAACGAAAATCACGCTGTGGAATGGAGCGCGGGCGTCCCGACCGATGCCGTATGGTTTTTATGCAACCACGAGTTCAAGCATGGCGCCGAAGGCGTCTTTGGAGTGCGGCGCCTCGTCGCCGCTCTGGAGGTCGTCCTGCCGGCCCGACCAGGCAGCTTGCTGCCTGGGATACCACAAGCCGACTTCCGGCCGTGCCCTCAAGCATTCGATATAAAAGGGCGGCAAGCCTCCCGCGCTCCATTGCCAATCGTGGCACACACCAGCAAGAGCAGATGGGGAAACAGACCCTGTGAAATATGAATCATGCCGGTTTTCTCTGGCAATCAACGATTTGCTTCGTTAAGATTGCATGCTGTGCACCCCGCACGCGCACGCGCAGACGGGCACGCACAAATCTACAATCGGCAGGGGAGAGGTGCTGGAGTGGCCGAACAGGGCTGCCTGCTAAGCAGTTACACTGGCAAAACCGGTGTCGGGGGTTCGAATCCCCCCCTCTCCGCCAATGAATCCGAATAAATCGAGGACATCCCGCTCGCTAATTTCTATCGCGAAACTCCTTAATATTTGCAACCAAGGTGGCGCAGTCGCCATCGAATAGAGAGTTGATGAACGTTTGCACTGGTGATTGATGGAAGCCTTCACTGCGGAGATGGTGAGAATCTTTCCCGGGCCACGCATCAACTCGCAGACCACCGATCCTTTGCTCACCGGCAGCCAGACGAACACGCTGGCGATTGGCAAGCTGTACACGCTGTACGGCTGGGATTTCATTCCCCCGGCGGGAGCGACTGGGCTGACGATCCGCCTGGATCCGGGGGTGACGGCATCGGCGCTGCAGCAGTGCGCCCTCGCGTTCAATGTCGTGACCCAGACTGCGAATCAGCTGTCATTCCGGTTCGATTCCACGGGCGCCATGCCGGCCACATGCCCCCTGCTGCGGCCCCTGAGCGGTGGTTACTACGAAGTCCGGCTGTACGTTTCCTATGGCGGCGCCAATGTTCCGTGGTGGGCCTGGCGGTTCATCGTGGGGCCCAAGTAGGAGGATCGGATGGATTACCTCAAAAAGCCACCTCCAGCGGCCGGCCATCAAACACCACGGTCCGTGTCGCTCGCTCGCCCGCGACCCGGACTTCGATCGTCCGCCTGGCCGGCGGCAGCATGCGCGAGCCGCGTGCGAGGCGTAACGTCAGGCGGCGCTCAGCGTCCCGCCAACCCATTTCGATCCGCATCCACGCCCCCTTCCGGTAATCGAAAGTCTTCCCATCGTCCTCATAGACGCTGGATGCGGCATCGGTGCCGGGATAGACCACGAGGGTCAGAGGAGCCTCGACGGTTTCTTCCACGTATTGCTTGACGGGGCCGAGCGGCAGGATCGTGCCCGCGCGCACGTGCAGCGGCATGGTTTCGAGATCGACTTTCCGCTCGATTTCGCGGCCACCGTCGACGCGCTCTTCAGTCCAGAAGTCGAACCACGCGCCGCGCGGCAGGTAAAGGCCGCGGCTCGTGGCCCCTCTCTCGACGACCGGCGAGACAAGGATATCGCGCCCCCACAGGTACTGATCGCCGCGTGCCACTGCCGCCGGGTCGTCCGGATAGTGCAGCCAGAGCGCCCGGATGATTGGCAGGCCGGTGTCGCAGCAATCCCGCACCGCGGTGTAGGTGTACGGCAGCAAGCGGTAGCGAAGCTCGAGATACTTCTTGAGAATCGGTTCGACCTGAGGATTTTTCAATTCGTTGGCATCCGGCTTATATGCCGGGGTCTCGTCTGCCGGACCGCCGTCACCGCCGTCCCAGCCCCAGGGGAGACGCAGGTGCCAGCGCCGCCCGTGCGCACGGAAAGAGGTGCAGAAAGTGCCGAACTGGAACCAGCGCACGTGCAGTTCGCCCGTGTATTCCTGCGTCGGTATGAATCCGCCGATATCGGTGCCCCAGAAGGGAATGCCGGAGAGGCCGGTATTGACGGCGACCGGCACATGCGTGCGCAGCGTTTGCCAGCGCGACTGCACGTCGCCCGACCAGAGGAATCCGGCGTACCGCTGCATGCCGGCGTAGCCATTGCGATGCAGGGCGAAGGGCCTTTCGTTCGGCCGCCAGAGCTGGGAGCCCTCCCAGTACATCCGGATGCGGTTCAGGCGTGATGGCGCATCATACCCGTCCCCCTGGTCCGGCCACCAGCCGTCGACGCCCGCGTCAAAAAGCGGCTTATGATAGGGCCAGTAGCACGGCACACTGCGGCTGTCGGGCCACTGGTTGCCCGGCGTCCGGCCGCTGGGGACGGCATTCTTCGGGTCGCAAGGTTCCTGGACCGTGCCCGGCAGAAGACGTCCCTCGATGACGATGTGCAGGACCACCTTGAAGCGCTGCCCATGCAACTTGTCGATCATGCCCTTCGGGTCCGGGAAATTTCCGCTGTGCCAGGAAAACTCGCCGTTGCACGTGTTCCAGCCGGAGGGACAGAATTCCGTGCCCAGGTAGATCAGCGCGTCGCACGGGAGCTTCTTCTCGCGCAGCGTACGCGCCACACCGAAGATTTCTTCCGGACCCGCCAGCGTCCGGTGCGACTGCATGTAGCCCAGCGTCCAGAGCGCCGGCATCTCCGCGAAACCGGTGATACGCGCATACTCCCGCATAATCTCGGCCGGATTGGACGAAGAAACGACGAAAACGTCGAGGGGAAGACCTTCCGGAGACGGCGCAAACTTCCCTTCCGCCCCACTGAAGTCGAATGTGCCCAACGGATGATGAATGAACATGCCCCATCCATCCGTGCCCACGAGCCACTGGATCGGCACCCGGCCGCCGTTCGTGGCCAGTTGATAACCGCCCTGCCCGCTGCGCATCCGGTCGGTAGTGCCCTTGCGATCGAACTGCGGCCCGCCCTGCCCGAGACCCAGGAGAGGCCCCTTGCTCAGGAGAAACGACATCCCGGCCGCCTTGGCATCCAGAGTCAGCCGCTGCACCGGTTGGCCGGTACGCGTCTCAACGTGAAGCGTCGGCGGCTCAGCCGTGAACTTCACTACGAGGTTGCCGGCCCGTACGGATTTAATACGCTCGGGCGCACGGGCAGTCGCGAGAGCGCGCCCTTCGCCCTGGGGCGCGAGGGCGCCGTCGACGGGAACCGCGTTGGCGCGTCCGCCCGCGATCGGCATTACCGTGATGCGCACCGTCGAGGGAGTCAGCGAAGAGACAACGATCTCCACCGGTTTGCCTGCAACCATGATGTCCGCGGTCTGGCCTCGGATGATGCCACGCGTCAGAATAATGCCGGCGCCGGCCGTGCCGAGCTGCTTCAAAGCGTCACGACGAGTAAGTTTGTTTGACATGCCGCGCATGCTATCGCTGCTCTGAGACAGAAGTCAAGCCACGCTTTGGGAACCACGAAAAGTCTCAAAAACATTGACATGACGTCCATGGATGTTTCAGGATGCAGCGCAATTGTATTTGAGGCGATCATTGATGGCAGGGCGCATGCGTTTCGGTTGTTGCGGCAGCATGATCTCTCCCGCGACGGATCCCATCGGCATCGAGGCGGTCGAGGCGATGGCGGAGATCGGCTTCGACTATGTCGAGCTGTCGCTCTCCGATCTCGCCGCTTTGCCCGAAGGTGCGTTCGCCGATCTGGCCCGGCGCGTGGAACGCTCCGGCCTCCGCTGCGAGGCGTGCAATAATTTCTTCCCCCGCACGATCCGTCTGACCGGACCGGAGGCTTGTTTGACCGCAGCGCTGGATTATGCCAGGCCGGCCCTGGAGCGGGCAGCCCGGCTGGACGCCCGAGTGATTGTCTTCGGCAGTTCAGGCGCAAAAAACGTCCCGGAAGGATTTTCCCGGGACGCGGCGTGGTCTCAAATTGTCGAACTGCTCGCGCATCTGGGGCCTGTCGCCGCGGAGCATGGTTTCACGATCGCGATCGAGCCGATCAACAAGCTGGAATCCAACATCGTCAACCTGGCGGCCGAGGGCCTGCTTCTCGCACGCGAAGTCCATCACCCCAACATCCGGCTCCTCATCGATTTCTATCACCTCACCATGGAGCAGGAGGATCCGGCAATTATTGACGAAGCCGGTCCCGAGATTCGCCATCTGCACATTGCGAGCATCGAGGGGAGGCGTTTTCCTGCGGAAAGCGCGCCAACGTATACGCGCTTTTTCAAACTCATAAGAGATATCCAGTATTCAGGCCGGTGCAGCATCGAAGCCTATACCTGTGACTTTCCTGCCGATGCCCGCAGGGCGCTCCGTGTCTTGCGGACGATTCATCAGGAGTGATCGCATGAGAAAAGATCTTAAGGGAAAGAAACTGGGCATCATCCACGCCGCGCTGATTACGACGCGCGCCGTGCAGAAGTATATCGATGAAATCATCCCGGAAGTGGAGGTGGTGCACTGGCTGGATGACACCATCCAGAACACCAACTTTGCCTGCGAGCCCGGCACGATTCCCAAGAAGAACTATGCCAAGTTCGTCCAGGCCGCCCTGTCGCAGCAGGAATATGGGGTCGATCTGATTCTGCTCGCCTGCTCCACATTCAACCGTGCGGCGGAGCATGCGCGTCCGATGATCGAGACGCCCCTGCTGCAGATTGACCGGCCGATGATGGACCTGGCCGTCCAGGATGGCAAAAGGATCGGCCTGCTGGCCACGGTGCCGACAACCGTGCCTGCTTCCGAACGCCTGCTGCGTCTCGCGGCTGCGGAAGCCGGGAAAACCATTGAAGTCGAGCTGCGCCTCTGCAGCGAGGCTTTCCAGGTCCTGAAGGCCGGCAATCCCGATAAGCACAACGAAATGCTGCTCGAGGAAATCGACCGCCTGTCCGGCGAAGTCGATGCCATCGTCATGGCCCAGGTTTCAATGACCGCGCTCGAGCCGCGGCTGGGCCAGACCAGGGTGCCCGTCTACAACAGCGGACGAACGGCTTTCAACAGGATCCGTCAAATCCTGGAGTCGATCGGATGACGGCGATGATTCACCGCAGGCCCCGGAGGTGCTGCGCCCTTTATATCTCGCCCAAAAGCGGTGGGATAGGGAAACCGACAGCCAGGATGATACGGAGCCGCGCGCGTCAGCAAGCGGATATTTGAAAGTCAGACAACTGTGTCCAATGCGGCGGCAAGGATTGCAGATATCCGCTTGCTGAAGCGCGCGGCTCCGTTCGCTTCTATGCCATCATGCGTGCAATGCCCACTGTCTGAATCGCGGTTCTTGCTTATCACGAGAACAGAATTCCCGTTACGCTGCGCATAACGGGCTAGGGTGGCGTATCCGCGGGTGCGACACCCGTTTCATTGGTGGAGGCCATGGACTTCAAGATTCCTAGCATTTCCACTCGATGGTGGATTGCCATCCTGCTGTGTGCTGCCATTACCATCAGCTATTTCGACAGGCAGACGCTCTCCGTAGCGGTAGGAGAGATCCGGAAGCAGATTCCCATCCCGGACGAAAAATTTGCGCACTTGAATACGGCATTCCTGATTACTTATGGCCTGATGTATGTCCTGGGCGGGAAGCTGATCGATGCGCTTGGAACCCGTTTGGGCTTCTTCCTCATTATGGTCTGGTGGTCGCTGGCTTGCGCCAGTCATGGATTGGCCACAGGTTTTGCAATGCTGGCCGTAAGCCGTCTCATGCTGGGGGTCGGGGAAGGAGGCGGTTTTCCGGCAGCCACCAAGGCCATGGCCGAGTGGTTCCCGATGCGGGAACGCTCGACGGCCATGGGAATTATTAATGCGGGCACAGCCGTGGGGGGCATCATCGCACCGCCCGCGATTGCCGCCATTTTGTCCTATGCCCGCTGGCCCTGGGTTTTTTACATCTCAGGAGCCGTGGGGCTCGCCTGGACTGTGTGGTGGCTTTGGGATTATTACCCGCCCGCCCGTCATCCCAGAATTTCATCGGCCGAGAGAAGCGCGCTCCGGGAAGTCATGACCGCGCGCGGGCCGCAGGAGCCCGGCATCCCATGGATTCGACTCTTCGGTTTTTCGCAGGTCTGGAGTCTGGTAATCGCCAAGTTTCTCACCGATGCCGTCTGGTATTTCATCGCGTTCTGGCTGCCGAAATACCTGCTGGATACGCGCGGCTACGACGTCAAAAAGGTGGGCTACTATGCCTGGATTCCCTGGGCCGCCGCGGGCATCGGCTGTCTGGTTGTGGGCTCGTTCTCGAGCTGGCTGGTCAGTCGGGGGCACTCCCTGGACCGGGCCCGCAAGATCGCACTGGGAGTCAGCGTTTCTGTCATGCCCTGCCTTCTGTTCGTACCCTTCTGCTCGAATCGCTGGATCATCGTGCCCTTCGCGATCGCCTATTTCGGGCAGCAGGCCTGGTCCACGCTGGTGATGACGCTTCCGGCCGACATTTTCCCGCGGCGGGTCGTAGGGGCGGTCGCCGGCCTGGTCGGCTTCGGCGGCGCGATGGGGGGTGTGGTCTTCGGAGAGCTGGCCGGCCAGATGCTCAAGTACGGCGCCGGATATGGCCCTATCTTCATGATCGCGGGGGCTCTTCATGTACTTGCCTTCCTGCTGATCGTAGTCACCATTCGCGAGGTGCGGCCCATGGAAATCCCCCTCGCCGCGGGAGAAGAGCCGGCAGCGCAGGCAAATGCCTGAGCCGAACAGGCCGGAAACCGAAATTCAAACCGGATACCGATCTCCAACGGAGGCGAAATTGTGAACCAGGAAACGATCGGCTTGTCAGGCGAGTTGCCGCGCTCGACATTGGCTGGATTCACCGTCCATGAACATTTTTCAGGAGCGAAGTGATGCCCACAAATTTCTCCTGTGCAGTGCTTTCCAGTTTGTTGGTCCAGATTCCCGTTCTGTTGGTATGGCTCGTCGGAATTATGCTGGCCCTGGTATTCTGGAATCGGCGCCCAAAGGCGGCGCTGCTTGCCATCATCGCCTTTGCCATGTTCTTTGTTATCACACTGATTGACACCTACATGTCCATGACGTTCTCGCTGGTCTATGCCCGTGAACGAGCCTGGACCTCCGCTCAACTGGGTGTTTACTTCAGCATCAAGTCGGTGGTGGCTTCCGTCCTGCGTGCGGTCGCTTACCTGCTCCTGTTGCTCGCAATCTTCGGCTGGCGAAATGAGAGGAGGGCGGGATTCCCGATTCAATGAGACGTTTACCTCCGGGAATTTTCCAGGATCGTTCCGTTGATTCACTTTTCGGCTGGAACTTCAAAATCCCGCGATGCACTGTCGCGACAGTTTCCCGATCATTGACATCGAAGCGAACTTGAATGCTGGATTCAATGGCGAATATCCCGTTCCCGGTAACGATCTTCACCGGCCTGAGAGGGTATCCCTGCTCGGATTCAAACATCATGGCTCCGTAGCGCAACTCGTACACCGCTTCGTCAGTATCCGTGGAGACGGCACTCAGTCGCGATTCCTGATTGAGGCGGACATGTGCTGCGCGGCCGCATACCAATTCGACATAACTTCCACGCGTGGTGGATAGAGATTCATCCTGACGCAATTGATAATTGGCATAGACCCGGCGCATTTTCACCTGTTCCTGGCCCGGATACGAGGCATAGACGGATCCCTCTTCGCGCGATACGATGCCATGTTTCACGACTGAAAAACTCCAGGAGTCGAAAGTGTCATAGGGCTTGAGTTTGAGATTCGTAATGACCGGCCGGTATGCCTGGTCTGTCAACTCCACGTGCCTGGGGCTCGCTATGACCGTCGCCGCTCCGCCGGGAACTTCCGGGCGCCTGCCGAGGGTAAGCTCGCCCTCGTATACATCGATCTCAGTAGTCGAGGGATCCGTCCTGATACGGTAAAGGCCTTTATCGGTTACGGTCACAATGCCATGTGGCGTCGTTATATAGAAACCCATACGGCTGTTCGGTGTTCCGGGGGATCGCCTGCCCTTTTTCCTCAGCAGAAAAGGATCGCCCATCTGGACCATTACCAATCCTTGCAGCAGGTCAAACTTCGCTGATGTCAACCGGGTGCTGGCTGTACGTACCCGGGTCTGCTCATCCAGCCGCAGGTAGGCAGCGGAGTTAACCAGGATCTCGGCACGACTCCTGGCCTCCGTGACGATCTGATCGCCGTCCTCCATTTGCTGGCCAGGCGCGGCCTGCTCAATGCTTCTGAAAGACAACCGTTGGGCGAAGACTTTCCCTGAGACGCAACTGACATATCCCCATTTGGTTGAGATTACCTGCTGCATGCCTGACTGGCGGGCCAGTGGCAATGACGGCAAAACAACCATGACAAGGATGCTGATCGCAATATTGGAAAGGCGCATGGTGAAGGTTGCTCTATAGACCGCAGTTGGTCGAGCCCATGACGAAAAAGCGGCACGACATGTGAAATAAACTGCCTGATGTTTCGAAATGGATAGGCGAACACAAGCTGCCGTTCTGGCCGCCGGTGCTTGCAGAATGCATCCTCTCCAGCTTTCGATATGTCAATCTTAGGGTTTGCGCAAAAATAAGTTGGCATTTTGGCGCGAGCCCTCAGGTCAACTGCCGAGAATCACGGAGCTGCGCGCCGCAATCGATATGAGGTCCTTTGAGATTTCTTGAGCCCTTTGAGGCTTGGAGGTGATCTTTGAAACTCACCTCGAAGGCTCAAAGGACTCAAAGAATCTCGAAGATGTTCGCTGCGCGCGGCGCCTCCCTCCGGGAGGCCTCCTCCAGCCACCCGCTCAGCGGGTGGTAGCTGATTCAAGTAAACGTGTCGGACGTCCTGGATTTTGCTCGATCAGATGCGCAGTTCGGCGTTTTGACTCTTGAGCAGCTTCTGCAGCTCCTTGACGTCGAGCTTGCGCGGCGGCACGCCTTTGATCGCAGCTAGTGCGGCAGCGCAACCGGAGGCATGTCCGACGGCCATCGCCGGCGCCATCGACCGCGCCGACTGGAACGGCCCTTGCTCACATGAAATGCACCGGCCGGACAGCACCAATCCTTCCACCTTCTTCGGCACCAGCGAACGGTACGGAATATCAAAACCCTCGTGCTTGAAGAAGTAGCGCTGGCCATGATACTCGGGCATCGGATTGGAGCTGATCGCAACCACGTCCGGGAAGCGGGTCCCCTCGATCGCATCTTTTTCCGTCACCGTGTATTCCCCAATCACCCGGCGCGTTTCCCTGACGCCGATCGTGGTGGCCGTCTTCGAGAGGTAGATGGATTCCCCGGACTTCTTGCGCAGCGCCTGCACATCGTCCCACAGCTTCAAACGCGCGTCGACTTCCGCCTTTGTCAGGGCTTCGACGTCGGTTCCATCCGCGTCGATCCGTGGCCCCCAGCGCACCACATGGTCGCCCTTGCGCATGCCGCCGAATGGGCCCTGGATCGAGGCCGGGACGCCGCCGATCCCGTACATCAGGCTCATGGCCATCCGGTCGCCCGTGGCGGCGGGGCTCATGAACGGAGCTCCGGCGGCGGCTGCGATATCGCCGTCGCCGGTGCAATCGATCACGATGTCGGCTGCAATCGCCTGCCTTCCGGATTTTGAATGGACGATGATCCCGGTAACGCGCGATCCATCCAGCATGGGCGCGACCACCCAGCTGTGGAGGCGCAGTTTGACTCCTTCTTTTTTGATGAGGTTCAGGCAGGCCACCTTGGCCGCCTCGGCATCGAAAGGCACCGTATAAGGGATGTCGCCTTTTGCAATCTCGTGCTGAAACGACCTTTCGTAGCTGTCGCTTTCGGCGATGCCGCCGAGCCGGACCAGTTCGGCGATATATTCAGCCGGAATGCCTTTCACCGTTTGCAGAGTTTCGGGCGCCCGCTGATTCCGGAAGCCGTTATAGCACGTCATCAGGCCTGCGGTGCCGTTGCCACCCAGAAATGCGTACCGTTCGACGAGCAGCGTGTCGGCGCCGCTGCGCGCCGCTGCCAGCGCGGCGATGACGCCGCTCGGGCCGCCGCCGGCTATGATGACCTGGTGGCGCGCGACGACCGGCGTATCCAAAGTTTCATGGTAGCGCCCTGCAGGCGCGTTTCCCCGACCGCTCGCACGTCCCTGAAAACCGGAACAAACGCCGACAACCGTGGTCCCCAGCGCTGCCTGGACGAAAGCGCGCCGTTTCATTTGCGATGGATTCGATTTGGGCCGAGCACTCATGATGGTCCTCCCGGTTGAGAATGGATGCACCATTTGTATGCCGGAATTAAGAAAAGAACAACTGATAACTCACTCGGGTAAGCCGCCGCCTCTGGCGGCGTGACTCGCAAAAGTTCTGCCATTCCAGCGCGAAATTTTCGCTTTTTGCAGAAGACTTCGGCAGAAGAAAGGGAGCCACGCGCGTGAGCAAGCGGATATGTAACGGTCCGGTTCTCTTTGTCGATCGCGGCCTGCAGCGTCAAACATCCGATTCAATCTGGCGGATTTGGCCGGCAGCGATTTCCAGCGGGCTCATCTTCGCATCGGACTGACGATGAATCGGATCGGCGCACGCAGGTCGTGCGCGTCTGGTTGAGCGAGTTGTCAACTGGTCCGGCTATACTACGCAACCGCTGTGACAGTCGCAAGCCGCTGGTTCACCATGCGCCAAAACGTTCTCACCGCCTTGGGCTTGCCGTCGAAGCAATCTTCGAAGAAGCCCGGTTTGTTCAGGGGTGTGGGATAAGTGCTCTGCTAACTTGAGTCAGACACCTCCGGCAAAATATCGGAGACGTCCACGACTACCACTTTCATTTGGCGGAAGAAATAGGTAAACGTGATGTACGTCCCGAATTTCCAGAGATGGGCGGTGGAGTTTTTGCTGTCTGAACCAAAGATCAGTATTCAGATCCGTGCGCAGCAGATTGGGCTTATAATGCAGGCGCAGGCGAAGTTTCAGCCAAGATTCGCCGCCGAAACAGATAGGATGCTTCACAACAGAATCTGTATTTGGAGGAAAACTTCACGACTTGAGGGGCCAGACCGCAACCTGATTCGCCCACCCATGAAAGTGCCTGTATCGGGGAGAGCTGAATGCTATTGAAAAAACTGACCGACTTCATTGCCGGTGTTCGCCGGCAACCCGCGCCCGCGCGAAGGCGCATCTTTGTCATAGTGGATGCCGCGACCGCGGTGTTCATGGGTGTTATGCTCTGGGTCTTGCTGCGTACTCCACCCAAGGCGGGCGACAAGGTGGCAGAAGTTGCTACAGTAGTGTTCGCTCTCCTGGTTGTTATTGGCGGTCTCGCCTATACCATCATGCTCGGAGTCGAACTGTATAACGGGCTGCGCACGCCGCAGGTGTATTCCGTTGCCGTGGATTCGTCCGGCACATACCTGGGCGCCGTGGTCGGGAGCGACCTCATGCTCATCGATCTGCAGCAGGGCGCACAACTCTGGAGCAGTGCACGCTTTACCTCGGATGCCAGGAGAGTGGCCTTCCTGCCCCACAGCTTAACCGTGGTCACTGCCGGCGGAACCTGCCGCGATGCCCCTTCAGGATTTGGAGCGTCGAGCGCCGCGTCATTGACCCATGATCAGGAACTCAGTCCTTTCGCTTCTGGCTGCCTGGCATTCAGCCCGGATGGCGGCTACGTGGCTGGAGCTCGCTGTGGATCCACTAAGGTTGAGGTGGTTCTGAAAGAGACGACGCCGGGTGCCAAACGGTGCAAACTTGGAGAACAGCCTGCCGAGGTGACCGCAATTGTTTTTGCCGGGCCGAATGGCGAGATGGTGGTTTCCGGCAGTGCCGACGGATCGATCATAATCTGGGATGTTGCATCCAGGCAATGTCTAGCACGGATGATCCAGACCGGCCGAGTTACCAGTCTCGCCGTCGATCCGAAGGGGGATTGGATCGCTTCCGGAAGCATCCAACGGTACGCGAATTTGTGGGACCTGGCGCCAATACGGGAGAAAGTCGCTGAATTCAGAGAACATGTTTTCACTGAATGGACCGTGGTCGCCCGGAGGGCGATCGACCTGCCGGGAGAATTCCAAATGGTGCTTCAGAAGCCGGGATGGACGCCCATTGTTTCCCGAAGCCCGTCCCGGCGCGTGGAGGCTCACGCGGGGGCCGTCCACTGCGTGGCCTTCAGCCCGGACGGATCGACGCTGGCCACGGCCGGTCAGGACGGGACCGTGCGGTTTTGGGACCATCCAGGAGGGGCCGAGCGAAGCCGCCTGGAAGCGCATGCCGGGACTGTCAACGCCATTTGTTTCAGCCCGGACGGCCAGTTATTGGTGTCTGGAGGGAAGGACAGGACAATCCGGGCCTGGCATCTGGATTCCGGAAAGCCGGCGTGGTGCCTGACGGCACATCGGGTCGGTTGGTTCGGATCTACCCTCCGCCCCGGATAAGGTGCCGGCAGAGCCGGGCCGCTGTGCTTTTCGCATGGCGATCGCCGGCGGCCGTCCGGAGCCGGAAGTTGATGTTTGCCAAACGTCATGCTTTTGAGACATCCGTTGGTTCAAATATGTGGGGCCGGGCTTAAGCCCGCCGCCACTGTTTTCCCATGGGAAAGGGAATTGATGTGATCGTTGGACGGCCTCTCACACGCGGGGCTATTCTCTGCCAGGCCTGAAAGGCCTGGACGGCAATTTGTATTGTTGCCGCTGTCTAAATCGCAGTGGCTAAGGGAGGATGCATGAGCAGGAAAATGAAGCGCAGAGAATTTGTTTTTTCCACTGCGGCCGCCGGACTGGTTGCAGCGGCGCCGCGCACGGTGATGGCGGATGCCCCGGCAGTGTGGAAGGTGCAGGCAGCCAGGCCGATTGTGATTTCGTCCGCCAATGGACTCCAGTTCAAGAACGGCGGGACCCAGACTTGTGTGGAGAAGGCGTTTTCCATGATTGTGCGGGGAGCCGACGTCCTGGAGGCTCTCATCGCCGGCGTCAACATCGTTGAACTCGATCCGCTGGAAACGAGTGTCGGTTATGGGGGGCTGCCCAACGCCGATGGCGTGGTCCAGCTGGATTCATGCTGCATGCACGGCCCGCTGAAGCGCGCCGGCGGCGTCGCGGCCCTGGAAGGCGTTCGCACCCCATCGCTCGTGGCCAAGGCAGTCATGGACCAGACGGATCATCACCTTCTGGTCGGCCAGGGGGCGCAGGCATTTGCGCGCAACATGGGATTCAAGATCGAAGACGATCTCAATACCGAAACATCGCGCAAGGCCTGGCTCGACTGGAAACGGCGCACCGATCCGGAGCACTACCCGGATCCGAAAAAGCGCATGGCAGCCGAGCTTGAAGCCGCCCTCCAGATGGCCAGGGAAGGCGTCATCGACTACCAACACCTCTGGGGCACCATTAACTGCGACGGCATGAATGCCAGAGGAGAGATCTGCGGTGTGACCACCACCAGCGGGCGGGCGTTCAAGGTCCCGGGCCGCACCGGCGACTCGCCCATACTCGGCGCCGGCCTCTATGTCGATAATGCGGTCGGTGCGGCCGGGTCCACGGGGCGCGGGGAAGCCAACCTGTACAATCTGACCTGCTATCTGATCGTGGAAAACATGCGCAAAGGCATGGCCCCCAAGGATGCGGGCATGGAAGGGCTGAAGCGGATCAGGGAAAACACTGCGGAGAAGCACCTGCGCAAGGCGAACGGCGATCCCAATTTCAGCATCAGCTTCTATATCTTCAATGCCAGAGGGGAGCATGCCGGCGTCAGCATGTACGCAGCAGACAGGACCCAATATGCGGTGTGCACGGAAAGCGGCGCGCAGCTTGTGCCTTGCGAGGCCCTCCTGCCCGGATCGCCGAATGAGAAATGAAAAGGCGAGTCGCTGATTCCCTTTTATGCTTTATGTTAAGAGCGCGTTGTGTTATTGATGAAAGTGTCGGACTCTTCCTGAGGGCGGATTCTCTCCGGCTCTGCTGAAGGCTGAATGGGGGAAGGGTTTCGTGTCCCCTGCGCGGAGTTTGGCGGTGACCGGCGGAGGATAAGTCCAGGGAGGAACCGATTTTTACTGCAACAGGGGGCATTTATGCTCCTGCAATATCAACCATCTAGCATTAGAGGAGGTTGAAACTCCGGGATCTGCTCGCAGGCGCTTAAGAAGACATAAGGTGAGGGGGTCTCTAGGTGCGATGTGGGCAGGTCCCTTTATTTTTCTCCCCGCCTTCTGTTCTCAGCTGTTCCCGATAACGGCGGCGCAGGTCCATGAAGAACCGGTCGTAACGGCCGCTGCGGAAATCCGGAAATGACCACGGAAAAGCCTCCCAGCGCCCCTGCCGGTAATGCAGCGTCACTTCCCCATAGATTCCCTGTGCCAGCAGAATTCGATGATAAAAGTTCTTGGTTGACGCGAGCACGATTTTGGACTCTTCCAGATATCCCGGATCAAGATTCACCGGCCGCACAGCCTGGCCGAATTTGGCTGCCAAATCGCTTTCCAGCTCATTGGTGGCATGCTTGATCGCCGGGATCCGGTCGGGGGCAATCAATTCTTCAAACGCCGCAAAACGGCGCAGGATCGGCGTCCCCATCTCCTCGTCGTAATAGTTTGTCAAATCAAACGGATAAGGATCGCTGATCATGTCTGCCGCACCGAACCGTTCTGCGAGGCGTTGATGAACCTCGGGCATCAGTTCGGAAAGGGCAGTGAGGACTCCTACAAAGAGTTTCACTTTGGGGGGTGTTCGTACATTTCCCATATCGTTCCTGATGCGGCTCACGGCCGCAACCGAATCCTGAAAAGCCAACCACAGAGCTCTTGCGGCGGGGCGTCGTTCATTGACATCAGAAACTCAGTTGCATTGATGAAGCCGCAAAAAAATAAAGCAGCCACGGATTGCACGGATTTCACGGATCAAAGCACGAATGAACCAGCGCACACCCGAAGTCCGAGCAGCCCTACCCCCCCATACCGGCGGCCTTCGGCCAATATCCTGGCTCCCGTCGCGCTTGCCTGCGCGATGGGAGCCAGGATGTTGCTGCGCATAGCGCTGCGCCGGGTATTCTCCGCTCCGTGAAATCCGTGCAATCCGTGGCAGCTCTTTCATTTGCGCCTGTTTGCCAATACCCGCATTAGTAAGTTTCCGGAGAGACACAAAGATTCGGATCCATAGTACTCTGTGTCTCAGTGGTTCAAAAATCCCTTATTATTTCATGGAACCTTTGGGCAAGTAGCACAAGGTGCCATAAATGGCCGACGACTCCAGGTTACCGATTTCAGGCATATCGGGTCGGATCGGGAATGCCGGCTTCCAGGAAACCGCGGCGCCGCAATGCGCAGGAATCGCAAAAGCTGCATGCCAAACCATCCGGAGTCGGATCATAGCAGCTGTGGGTGAGCGAAAAATCCACACCTGCCTCGGCCCCAGCCCTTATGATGGCGCCTTTGGTCAGGTGCAGCAGGGGCGCGTGGATGCGATAGTGCGACGATCCTTCCACGCCGGCCTTCGTGGCGAGCTGCGCCAGGCGCGCAAATGCATCGAGGAACTCCGGCCGGCAGTCCGGATACCCGGAATAGTCCACAATATTGGCTCCTATGAAAATATCCTGTGCCCGCAGCACTTCGCACCAGGCCAGCGCAAAACTGAGGAAGATGGTGTTGCGCGCCGGTACGTAGGTGACGGGAATTCCTCCGGTGTGCTGCCGGTGCCTGGGTACGTCGATGGCTGCCGTCAGCGCGGACCCGCCGAACACGCGCAGGTCGACGGCGGCGATCACATGCTGTTTCGCGCCCAGCGATTCGACGACGCGCCGGGCGGCATCCAGTTCGCAGCGGTGTCTCTGGCCATAATCCAGAGTCAGGGCATAAATATCGTATCCTTCCTTGCGGGCCAGGGCGAGGGCGGTGGTGGAATCCACGCCGCCGCTTGCCAGAACCACTGCTTTTGTGCCGGGTACGACTGCCATTTGGTTGCCACCTCCCGAATGGACGTGCAGGCTTAGTACTGGAGTTCATAAATACGGTAACGTATTTTCGCCCCTCGGGGATTCACGGGCTGGAAGCCCGTGCCACGTTAACAGGCAGTCGTGGCACGGGCTTCCAGCCCGTGAAACTGCGAAGCCTGCTCCATTCTGCCCCTGTGGCAGAATACGTGACCATATTTA